>Ga0207870_100329_pt1 | contig 34079 bp, 31 predicted proteins | sample CeladaPassage60B_FD_187477 | JGI IMG/M metagenome (GOLD analysis project Ga0207870, IMG submission 187477) | Cellulose-adapted microbial communities from the Joint BioEnergy Institute, USA - Passage3 60B (SPAdes) (version 2) | ecosystem: Engineered > Bioreactor > Continuous culture > Unclassified... | reverse complement strand
ATGGATTTTCTCTTCCGAAATAATTCACAAAAAATTTAGCACATTCTTTCAGAAAAGGGGAGAGGGCTTTCTGAAGGAATGTGCAAAAAAATGGCTCTTTTGTTCCGAAATAAAGTGATAATTTACAGGCAAAGCTCTTTTTTTATTTTTCCTTATCTACGAAAGGAGAAATATCATGAACTCTTATCTTGTTGCACAGCGGCTCACAGAGCAGTTGAAACAACCTTCCGTAATATTATCTCGGAAACATCCACCCCAAGATGTTCCCAAACCAAGCAATTTCATGACATTTCATGCATTGATTGCTCGGATTATTCGCAGTTATGAAAAGGAGATGCAGTCTTCGAAAATTGACCTACTCGGGGGGCACATGTATCACTGGGTGGAACAAGCTTTACAAGAGATCTTTGACAGGCGTCCAACCATCGATGAAATCAAAACTTACTACAGCAATTGGCGTTTATATAAAAATGGATCGAGTGTGTCTCAACAACTTCCTTTTTGGGGAGAGTTCATTGAGCGATATAGCTCTTTCCAAGAAGGTCTCGATTGGGAATCGTCGTTTCATATGGCTATCCACTTGTTGAATAATGATTATGTGTCATATTTTGATAAGTTCTATTATCAAAATCTTATTTTAGTTCAACCAGAGTTACTGGATTACCCTTGGAACAGGAATGCCAAGGCATTTTTCCTTTCGCTATGCTCTTGGATTGAGAGAAATAACAAAGGTTGGAATGTCTTTGTTGCTGACAGTCATATTGTTCGAATGTATCAACGAGGTAATTTCATTCCTTATAGATTAATCGGCAACCTTCATTGAAGAGGTTGCCGTTCTCAATTCTATCAGGAGGTCGATATTAATGATGTTGATTACAAAACATGCCCTTCAGCGATTTAGGGAACGTATTACTGATGCACCATTCGACTTTATTAAACAGTTTATCTCTCAAGAATTGTTGAACAGTGAATTGTTGTATAGAGTGAATAACATCGAAAAACGATATGTTAATGGAATGGTTTATGTTCTTGACAAACAAAATGGAGTGTCAAAGGTTATAACATTGTATCCGAGATTTTCTATTGATTAAGAAAAAAAGCTGAGATCTTGAATAACAGCCAATTTAACGGCTTAATGGTGATCAGAGTAGTTTCTTTATAATCTAGTCTATGTATAAACAGAATAGAACTGTTAAGAAATCTCTATGTATTCACGAACGCCGATGTTCCAATTGTACATGTGCTCCAACATATCACTCCCACAAGTAGGACACTGACAATTTCTATGTATATCTGTCCCGATGGATTTGCCCAAATTCTCCTCCGTGCTTATTTCCCTCCAAATTAACTTTAGCAGTCCACCATAGGCAACAAGTCGGCGGAACGAAAGGGATTGATCCAAAACTTTGGTGATTCTGTCGGTATCATTTTCATTGTCTAGAATATAGTTCTGGTCTTTTATGGGGTACTTAGCAACCTCTAGGACAGCAGATTGAAGTGCTTGTTCTTTATCCTCAAGAATCTCTAACTCACGCTTTTTATTTCTTTTAGGTTTAATAGTTCTTACATCCACTACTGGAATATAATCTACCCTCAAGGATTCTCTCCAAAGGTCAACCCACTTTTTTTGACTTATATATTTAGTCCCTGAAAAGTATGAAGGTTGAACAGCTAATAGTACATGTAGGTGGGGATGGTAAGTCCAATTTTGGATATTAACCGTGACTTCTAAAGCCCGGAACCATCCAATTACCGACTGGCGGAAATTTTTTCTTTGGGATAGACGTTGCCATGATTGGAATATCCGGGTGATTTCATCTGCAAGGGAGAAGCCCGAAACGTTCTTAACAGTTAACGTAAGAAATAACCATCTAAGTTTTTGTCTCTGATTAGCTTCATGCGTTATCATCCGCAATTGGTGGACTATTTTTAATGAGCGGCGCCATGAACACATGGGACATAAGCGTAATCTACAAAAGTTTGCGCCTACCAGCTTTTTATAATGTCCATGGGGGCACTCTTGAAACTCCAAGTATTCTCCACATCGATGCGTACGAATGCTTTTCTTGATTTCTCCTATTCTGCGATATGATTTGGCCAGGTTAATGGTGTTCAATTTTTTATGATTCCAGTTATCCATGCTGTTACTGTGGACGTTGGCTGCTTTTGGTTTAGATTCCATAGACATTACACTTCCACCTATGATCGCATTTTACAACTTATTAGGTAAAAAGAAACAAATAAAACATAATCCAAAGTAACTATATTTTCAACCCATAAGCATTTTTGTTTTATCTTTTAGAAGGATATTACCCATTTGAGTGGACAATAAATAAGCTATAAATCAATAAAAGAAGAAATAAATCTTGGAAGAAAAGAAGGGGAATAATCATCACTACATTGGAGAGTCAAAAGGTTGGATGCGGAAAATCGACGACAACGAGTGTTCTCGCCTATTTGTTGAGTGGGGATGAACACGGGGTTCTTGCTGTTTATATGGACTTGCAAGGAAATCTGACCGAGATGCTTTCGAGGAAGCAGTCTAGAAGGCTGGTGATTTAACTAAAAGTCAAGATTCCGCCTTCTAAACCCTCATTCCCTCTAGCAAAAGAGCAGTCAAAATTCGAATTCCTCATCATAACCTAATACAATTACTTCAGTCTTCGGATAATCTTTAAGAAGTTCTTTTAATTGTTTATCCTTATCCATCATGTTGTTCTACTATCGGAACTGTTTTCATCAACTGATTAAACGCATCAGGGTTAACAGTGGTCTCTTGAGTGGGGAATGTGTGGCTTGGGATAACGTATTTAACATTCAATAAATTTTTTATAGCGAAAGCAGCCTCTTCTGGTCCCATAGTAAATTGACCGGAGCAAGATAGTATAGAAACAGTCGGGTTATACATTTCTTGGATCAATTTCATATCATAGCTCAGATAGGTATCTCCAGAATGATAAAGAACAATATCATCTTTGAAATCAAAAACATAACCACATGCTTCACCGGCGTAAATAGGTTTTTCCTCCGTCTCTTGATAAGACGAGGTATGTACCGCAGGAACCATAGTTACTTTAACGTCCTCGAGATCGATGCTTCCACCGAAGTTCAACGGAAAGACATTTGTAAATCCATTATTCAATAGAATAAGAGCTAGTTCGTATTGTGCTATAATCAGTTTTTCGGGATTAATTTTGGATAATCCGCTAACATGATCAAAATGTCCGTGAGTCAGAAAAATCGCATCGATCGAGTCATAGAAATCTTGGCGATCTAAGGCTAGAGGAAATCCTGGATTTAAATCAAAAAATGGATCAATCAAATAGTTCCTTCCATTTTTGCTTTTCAATAAGTACATGGCATGGCCAAGACGAGTAACTTTCAACCAGTTCTCCTCCCTTGTACTTATTACTTAAGACCCACTACTTAAATTATATTCAATATTCTATATATTTAGTCAATAAATAAATAGTAAAAAAGTGGGTATAAAGCAATGAGGAAAGTAAGTGATCATGCCCCATCAAAAAACTTCTGCACAGTTTTAGCTGTCTCGAAAATTCATATGAAATCCCCTAAACCATCCCCTATGTCTAATTAACAACAGGTTCCATTACTTCAATAACATCCTTTCTGTTATCAAATCTCCATATCAATGAATACTATGCAATATTTTGTAACAGGGGATATTCCTGAGATAAATTTGTTGAAGGAATATTGGAATAAATATATAATCGAGTAAAAGAAGAAAAGAATATTTAAAGAAAGGGAGGGGAGGATAGTTGGCGATCACAATCACGATGGGCATTCAAAAGGGCGGATGCGGAAAGTCGACGACGACGGGAGTTCTTGCCTATTTATTGAGCCGGGATGGATACAAGGTTCTCGCTATCGATATGGATTCGCAAGGAAATCTGACTGAGCTGCTTTCTAGAAAGCCATCTGGCGAGTTTACGGAAAAGTCCGTTCTTGAAGCGATGCAAGAGAGAGATCCAAGTCCTTATATCGTGAAAATTAACGATAAATTGGACTTGCTTCCGGCGAACAACTTTCTCGCCACTTTTCCTCGTTGGATTTATACAGGAGAAACGTACTTAGGGAAACATATTAGGTATATAGGCAAAACGAGTCTGATACTGGATGATACGTTGGATAAGGTTCGAGACCAATATGATTTTATCGTCATTGATACACCTCCTGCATTGAGTGAACAGACGACGAATGCATTATGCGCAAGCCAATATGTTGTCATGATGTTCGAATGCTCCAACTGGTGTTATTCCGCGGTTCCAAACTTCATGGAATCGGTGGAGGGCGCAAGAGTTCATGGAAGACATAACACGAGGTTAATTGGCATTTTAAGAACCATGAACGATGTTCGCCGTAGTGACGCAAAGGCCTTTAACGAAATGATCGAGGAAGATTATCCAAATGAAGTATTCAAAACGATCATCACTCGCAAAGCCCCTATTGGTCGTTTGTCACTGTACGGCTTTGAGGACAATATGGAGCTGAAACAAGCACTGCAGCAATACGAAGACTTCTATAAGGAGTTGATGGAACGTGTCAAAGGTAGATGATATTAAAAACATGAAACGCCAGCAAAAAGTCATTACGCCTACACACGTATTAGCTGAGCCTGTCGGGAAAACGGTTGATGTCCCTTCTAATGAAGAAAACAACCAAGAAAGAAAGGAAGTAAAGAAAGTGGAAAGAAAGCGTGTGTCCTTTGATCTTCGGACAGATCTACATAAAGAGTTGAAAATGCAGTCGATCTTGCAAGAGAAGAATATCTACTTGCTGATCGAGGAAGCGGTAGAGAAGTATCTAAATGAACTGAAACAAAGTTAACCTAATTCCTGTATATAATGATTTTGATTATATCTCTATTCACTAAGGGACAGGCAGGATATTACTTTAAAATCATATTGTCCTTCTAATAGATAGCGGGGAAAATATCTATACTATAGATAAAAAAGAACTAAACAAATGACTACACTCAGAATCAAGGTAAGTACCGAAAGGAAAAAGAATATGTATTCATTAATGTTTAAATGACAGGGTGCCTAGATACGCAGCTAAGAAGAAGGATGAGGATATAAAAAATGAGAGACGTTGTCAATTGTTTTCCTTGGCAACGTCTCCTCATTCATCTTTCTACAATAAATTGAACTCACCGCTTACCTTGATAAGGTATATATTCCATAGTTTGGAAGTTGTTTTAGATTAAACAATTGCATTAATATATACTACGGCACCAACACAGCACGACCATTAATTTTCCCTTCATCTAGAAGTTTAAGGACTGTATTTGCCTCGTCTAATGAGTATTTGGTGCTATGCAACTTGACTTTTCCTTTAGCATAAAGCTGCATTAATTCGTATAGTTCATTGTAATTTCCAACAAGGTTTCCTATAATGTTGAATTCATTATTTATGATATCCAACGAAGGAACATGAAGAGTTCCTCCATAACCAACAACGAAGTAACTTCCACCCTTTCGTAACATCTCCATACTAGTTGCGTGGGTTTCATTTGTTCCAACAAAATCAATGATAATTTCTACGCCTTTATCGTTGGTCATTTTTTTGACCTCAGAAACTGCATTATTTCCTCCATATACACTATAATCTGCTCCATATTCTAAGGCCATATTTAATCGATCTTTATTTGTATCCATTGCGATAATATCTGCTTGGCCGAATTCACGCATCAGTTGTACAGCAATATGCCCTAATCCTCCCATGCCAATCATCAGTACTTTGGTTCCAGGCTTGGCAAAAGGAGCTGCTTTTTTTACTGCTCGATAGGCGGTAATCCCAGCATCAGCCAAAGGGGCAACATCTGATGGTTTTACATGTTTGTCTAACTTAATTAGAGCTCTTTCGGATGTTTTTAGATACTGTGCATACCCACCATCTACAGTTAAACCAGGAAATTTTAAGTTCTCACAGTGCATATCTTCGCCTGCTCGACAACTTAGACATTTACCACAGCTAACTACTGGATGAACGATCACAGGATCACCAATTTCAAACTCGGTAACACCAGAACCTTTTTTGTATACCCAGCCAGCGTTTTCATGACCAATTGTAAAGGGTAAAGGAGTACCCAGAGTTTCTGCCCAAACGCCCTCTATTAGATGTAAATCTGTTCTACAGACACCTGCTCCTCCAATCTTAACAATAACATCTGTCGGATCAGTAATTTCAGGATCAGGTATTTCTTCGTATACCAGTGGTTGATTATATGCTTTTAGTCTCCATGCTTTCATTACTAAACTACCTCCAGGTTTAAATATTGTATCTAGTAATCAGTAAACTGCGACAATAAAAACCATTAAACTCCATACTCAATCTTGTACGGCGAATTTGTAATAAGTAATTTTTAAATGAATCTAACTCAATAGGTGTTCCATTTTCATCAGTGAAAGCCAATTGTTGTTCGTCTTTATAAAGACCTAACTCCTTGAGTATGCATATATAGCGATTTTTTAATGTTTTACCTTTTAAGTCATCATTTAAAATGATTTCAAGTTCAAGTAGTGTTAACGACAATAGTTTTGATTCCGTAATCCCCTTACTAAGTAGATGTTGAATTAGTTTTTCTTGCCTAGAATAAAATGCTTTAATTTTAAACGTTTTTCTCAATTGATCCAAATTACCGCCGGATATATTAGAGAATATCTCCTCAAAAGTTTTTCGATTAGAAATGCCTTGATTAATTTCACGTGCAAAACTGTGATCCTTCAATTCAACTTTGATTTTGGTTACCCAGCTGAGTTCGGAAACTTTTTCGTAAATGTCGTTTGCCATCATATAAGCGAAATTAGGTGAACACCAATACGTAGGTAATCGAAAAGAAATATAGATTTCCGCTCCTTCTATCTTTACATCATCAATAAATCCTAATTCAACTAGTGATTGATCCAATTCGGGATCCATGACGTCATTTAGTTTGTCCATTACTTCTTTTATAGATGTAGATAACATCCTACATCACATCCTTAGCCAATAAAAACATTATTCCGTAGTTTTTTCTTTTGTTCTTCAATATCAATGTCATAAAGTTTCGCGATATTTTCCCCTAGTATCTTCTTCTTTACTTCGATTGTTAGATCAACACCCGTTTCTGCTTTGATATCTTCTGGAAGTTCAAATTCAATGAATTTCTCAATTAGCCATTTTGGATGCCAAATTGCATAGTCACTTCCAAAGAAGAGACGATTTTCATCTAACCAGAACAGGAGTTCACTTATGATTTTGGCGAAGTAACGTGGACGAGCATATACAAAAGGTAAAGCCACTGCTAATCCTCCGTAGACGTTCGGTTCTTGAGTTGCGATCCAGCAGAAATCTTCAAGACGAGGCAGCCCGACATGTTCAACGATGAAATTTAAGTCTTTGAAAGTAGAAGCAACTTCATCAACATCTCTTACATCGAAGGCATCCATATTTAATGGGGTGATAGTTGGACCTTTATGAATATGGATATTTTTAATGCCCAACTCCTGACATTTTTCGAAATAGCGATAACACATTGGATCATTTAACTTATATCCTTTAGAGTCACCACGCCATTCGGCTGTATATAATTTAACTCCTTTAATTCCATAGGTTTCAACTTGATATTCGAGATATTCTAGACCTCTCTCTCCATCACGGGGATCAAATGATCCATTTAAAATAAAGCGATGCGGATATTCCTTTACTAACTCTGCATTTCTTTCCACAGTGTTAAAGCCGTTTTTATAGAAATCTGTAAGGTATGTTGGTTGAAAAATAGCCATATCTACGTAACCGATTACAAAAAGATCATTTACAAGGGTTTCCTTATCATATTTCATGAATTTCTCAATAGGCCAGATATATTCTTTCGGACTAAGGTGCTTCTGATAATCATGAAAACAATCGATAAACTCTTTGCCGTGGATATTCAATTGATTGTCGGGACTAGCATCCCAGTAATGAATATGGCTGTCAATAACAAAAATCTCTTGGCCATCTTTGGTTACATACATTAAATAATCACCCCTAATATACGTTTTGAGGAGAAAGCGTAAAAAGTAAGATTTATCGGCAACATGATGTACTTAATAAACAAGATGCTTTCGTAATAAATACTCAGATCTGTTTAACCTGTTTTATGAATTCTCTCATTAACTCTGGCAGATTCGGCCAGGCATGACCGGAGATTAGATTTCTATCCCTATGGAATTGCTCTTTAATGTATTTTGCACCGGTACTTTCCACTTCTGGTTGACAAGCCATATAGGCAGTTAATTCACGGCCTTGTATTACATCTTTAATACCAGTAAATACTAAGCTCCCGTGACAAAGAACTGCAATCGGTTTATTTACCTCAAAAAAGTGTTTGATTATACTTGGTAAGTTCTCATTCATTCTTATATACTCAGGTGCTCTTCCACCAGGAATGACTAGGCCATCATATTCACTAGGATCAACTTCCGCAAAAGATATTGTTGCTTCGATTTGATAACCAGGTTTTTCAGTGTATGTTTCCCAATTCTCAAAATCATGAACAACAGTATGCAAAACTTTTTTTGATGGTGCAGCAATATCGGTTTTGAATCCCTCCTCTAGGCAACGATAGTATGGATAATAAATTTCTAAAGACTCAACTGCATCACCAGCAACAATTAATACCTTTTTACTTGTCATATAAACTCCCTCCTTAATAATCTTCTTCGATTTTTTATAAAGCAAAATATGTGCCAAAGGTGTTTTAACGCCAAACATTATGATTTTGGTGCATTACCAAAAAGCTATAATTTACGTATTTAAAGATTAGGTGTATCATAATGAGATTTTTGTTTCAAATTGATACTGTATTATTTTTACATGTATTCAACATGTAGAGTTGTTTTTTACGTTCTTTGCACACCTTTAGCACTTCCTACTGATCCCCATAATCTTTGAAGACTTGTAGGTCGAGGCAGATAATGATTTTCAAAAGAGGGAGCATATGAATTAGTAATTTAATTCATAATACAATTAGAGGTAAAATTTTGATGAAATTAACAATTAAATATATATCTGTATAAAAAACAGGATGCTTTTAGAGGAATGTTTGTTTTTCACTTATCTCCCATACTATGGATATTATATTTTTTAGCCCAACGATAAACTGTAGATCGGCTAATTCCTAAAAGTTTCGCTACTTGTATTATGTTGCCGTTACATTTATGGTATGTTTCTATGAAGGTTCTTCTTTCGAGATCATGAATTTTCGAGTTATAATCTTCAGATTTTTGCTCAATATCGAATATATCGTCTATGTCCCCCATGACCTCCTTAATGTCATTAATGCTGATAATAGGTTTGTCGATCATTACAATACATCTTTGTACAATATTCTCTAGTTCACGAACGTTTCCAGGCCATGAATATTTTTTTAAAAATTTAAGTGCTTCATTATCAAATTCTTTAGGTGGTGCATTTTCAGGAGTCCATTTTGTTATAAACCAACGAACTAAATCCTGAATATCCTCTTTTCGAGAACGAAGAGGAGGAATGTTTATTTGCAAAATATTTAATCTGTAATATAGATCTGCTCTAAATTCCCCTGTCTTTACAGCTTGTTTGAGATCTTTATTAGTTGCGGCTATTATACGTACATCTATTGGTATAGGAGTATTTCCTCCTATACGTGTAATTCTTTGTTCTTGTAAAACTCGTAATAATATAACCTGCAAATCAGGTGTTAATTCTCCAATTTCATCTAAGAACAGTGTTCCCCCATTTGCTAATTCGAATTTTCCTATCTTCCCCTTCTTTAGCCCTCCAGTGAAAGTACCTGGATCATAACCAAATAGTTCACTTTCTAGCAAGGAACGGGGAATCGCAGCACAATTGACTGCTATAAAAGGACCTTCTTTTCTTGCACTAAGATTATGTATACTCTGTGCCACTATTTCTTTCCCACTTCCTGTTTCTCCTAATATTAATGTTGTTGCATCTGATTGGGCTGCGAGTCGTACTTTTTTTCTAAGTTGGTTCATAGTATCGCTAGATCCTATTAACTCATTCATTGTAATATAGGCTTTATTTCCTTCGATTTTTTTTGCTATGCGGCGAATGTAATGTAATTCGCGAAAAGTCATCATTGTTAAGACGTTTTCGTCTCCTGTTAGAATTGGTTTGACTTGCATGAGACAAGGTATATGCCTAGTTTTTATTGTTATTACTTCGTTTTGTACAGGAGTTTTAGATAAAATAGATTCATAAAGGACTTTATTCTCGAAGAAATTATCAATTTTTTTGCCAATTATATCAGGCAAATTAAGGTTAAGAATTTCTCCTGCTTTTTCATTGGCTTGTCTAATAACAAAAGATTTATCAACTAACATAACAGCGTCTTCTATCATATTTATAACTGTATTTAAGGTAATATTAGATTGCTTTATTTTATTATTGATTTTGGTAAGAAGGTATTGTCTTTCAATAGCTTTAGCAGCAGATACTACCATACCGAGAGTGTGGGAGTGAACTAGTTCAACAGGGCCAGAAACATTTACTATACCTAATATTTCTCCTTTTTCATCGAAGATAGGGGATGCGGAGCAAGTAAGATTATGGAGTCTATTCCAAAAATGTTCTGAACCTACAACCTGTATAGGTTTCTTTTCTTTGATTGCCAATCCTATTGCACTTGTACCTATTATCTCTTCACTCCATACTTTTCCTACAGACAGTTGAAATTCATTTGTGAATGAATTTGTTGCATGATCATCTAACACCTCAAGAATAATACCGTCACGATTAGTTAGTAATGTTAAAAATCCTGAACCACTTACGAAATCATGGATATCTTTCACAATGGGTAAAGCTATTTCCAATAATAAACGATGTTTCGATTTTATATCATCTAACTTTTTTTCATCCAATATATTGGCTTTAGGATGTCTCATGTTTTTTTGGAGTCCATATTTTTTACAGCGATTCCATGATTCTAGTATTACTCTACGCATCTTTGACTAATACCTCCCTCTATAAATGTTGATATATAAACGGTTGTAGCTGTTTCAGGGGTGTCAAAAAAATATTTTTCAACACGGTTTCTAGTGGGGAAAGCGTATGGGATGCATCGTGGATCTCTGCATAACTTATGATGACGGACCCTACCATATCTCCTGACATCAATGTGCCTACATTCCTTAGTTCGGTCTAGTCATAAGGCAGGGGCTGGCGAAGCTCCTTTAGGGACTCAACGTATGTAAATACATGTAACGGGAATCGCTCTGATTGTTTTTTTATTAAAGCGCTATTTAGAGTGAAGGTTCTTTTTATATTGAATGAATATTCGGAATAAAATTTCTATAAATAAAAGAAAAATTCATTGCTTTTCTTTGAGATCTCTAAAAATAGACCAATGATTCTTTCATCATGTTATATATCTATTCTTGAAATTACTTGGAATTAAAATATATATTCAACAACGAAACACTTTTATCCTTTCATGAGTAAATAAGTTTTGATCGGTGTGACGGTCGGCTGGCAGCCGGAAAGGCTCAGCCACTGTAAGCTAGGGCGCCGAAGTCCTCGCCTTCCGGCTCGGTCCAGCCTATCACACCGCCCTTCCCGAACCAAAAGACTACGGGTCGCCGGTGTTAATTTTATTGAGCTCTAATATTTTTTGGTTAAACTGATCATATAATTTACGTTATATGTCTAACAATTGATTCTTTTTTATGATATACTCGTCATATAATGTTATTTTTTCAATCGATTTTTTGCTCTTCGAACCCTTTTAAACTCGTCGCATAAGTGAAAGGATGAAAAAGATGCTCAACGAGTATGTCACTTACCTTCAAGAAAAGGGAGCTTCTCCAAACACAATCATCTCCTATACGAATGACTTGAATATCTTTTTCAACGATTTACATATTCGTCCGAACGATTACGTCACATCGGCAGACATCCGCAAATGGATCCAGCAAATGCTGAATCCGGCCGAAGGGAAACCGTTGGCCATCTCCACCATCAATCGCCGGCTCAATTCGCTGCGAAGCTTTTATGCATGGGCGGTCGAACATCATAAGCTCGAACAGAACCCAATGAAAGACATCCAAGATTTAAAATCAGCTGATGAAGATAACGAAAAAATCATGTGGCTGACGGAAGAAGAATTTGAGGACTTATTACATCGGATGCGGAAAAAACCGGTGCAAAGCCGGGGAGTCGATCCCGAGGAGAAATATCGGCGGGACCGCGCGGTGGTGTACCTGCTTACTTATGCGGGATTGCGGGTCGAAGAGCTATCGAACCTCAAATTAACGGATTTAGATTTAGAGATGAAACGAATTCGGATCGTGGGAAAAGGGATGAAGGTAAGAACGGTACCGATATCGAATATCTTGCTGGCGGAATTGGAGGATTGGCTGAAGTATCGCACGGAAATGGCGAAAAAGAAACCGCATGTGGCCGAATCGCCATACGTCTTTTACAGTCAGCGATCACCGAAATTTTCGGTTCGAGGCATTCAGCGAATGATCGAGAGCTACAGCTTACCAAACAAAAAGCTCACACCCCATATGTTCCGGCATACGTTTTGTAAGTGGATGCTAAAGGCGACGAACAACGATATCGAGAAAGTGCGGAGGCTTGCTGGTCACAGTAATATCGCCACGACATCCCGATACTTAAAAGATAGCTATAGTGATTTGGCGGATGCTGTAGAGGCATTGCCGAGGTTTTAACATAAGAGGCTGTTATTTATGTTAATTATTAATCTTATCAAACAAAAAAGTCGAAGTCATAGATACTTCGACTTTTAGTATTATTGGTGATTATTTTTTACGAAATATTTCTCCTCAACTATATTATTTAGTATCTGGAAGTAATTTAACTTTAATTGTTTACCCTTCTTCCATGTTTGCATACTTTCCTTATTAATGTTTCTAAATCATCTATTTTTACATTATCATATGTCGCTTTCATCTTTTCAAGTGGAATAGTAGCACCGAATAACTCAACTCTTGCTTCTTCACCTGAATAAATTACTTTTAGTATTGATCCTTTATTACCTTTTTGTTCATAAATATCAGTAATATTTTATTGTTGGAAGTTCGTTTTTGTTCGAACGAGAGGAAGGCACAGTTAGCTACCGCTAAATATGCCTTCCTTTATACAAGACTTTCGATTGTCCGCTATAGAAACTATCCCTTCGTTTCTTGCAAAAAGTGCTTAATCCAACAAAATGGAATGAGGAAAACCGAAGCGCTGAGATAACGACTTCATCCAAGGTATTAAATGTTTCCCATGCTTTATGATTGTCTTGCATCTTTTATTTTTTTTATAAATTTTTCAGCCAATGCAGTAATAGTTCTGTAATCTCCTGTTTTTGCGCTAGCAGTTAAGCTGCTTCCAGCACCTACAGCGGAAGCTCCTGCTTTAATCCATTCACTGACATTATCAATATTTACGCCGCCTGTAGGCATAAGATTTGCTTGGGGCAGAGGCCCTTTGATTGACTTGATGATTTTGGGGCCAAAAGCTTCTCCAGGGAAAATTTTTAAGATATCAGCGCCAAGCTCCATCGCTTTCACAACTCCCTCAATGGTCATAACCCCTGGCATACATGGAACTTGATATCGATTGCAAAGTCTCAGAGTATCCTCGTTCAAATGCGGACTCACCACATATTCTGCACCAGAAAGGAGTGCAATTCGAGCTGTTTCCGGGTCTAAAACTGTTCCGGCACCAATGATAATTTCCCCTTGATATTCCTTTGCCAACTCTTCTATTACTTGTGTAGCCCCAGGTACCGTATAGGTAATTTCAATTGCAGCGACACCGCCTTTTAAACAGGCTTCGGTAATTTTTTTTGCTTCGTCTGCATTACTTGCCCGGACAACAACTACCAATCCAGAATCCACAATTCTTTTTATTATTTCCCATTTTTTACTCATTACTCTTATTCAACTTCTTTCCATTTTGGATTATCAATGATCTCAGGTTTTCCGTTCTTTTCAACGACAAGTTTTCGATATCCTTTCGTCTCAATTGTTCCATAATCATGACCGGCATCAGCTCGGAAAGTAAAAAAAGTTACAAGCGGTTCATTCCCTAGGTTGATGCTGCGATGGGCATAACGGGGGGGTACATAGACGGCTTTGCCAGGTTCAAAATATTTTATATCCCAAACCCCCTCAGGATTCTCCATTAACATTGCGCCTTTCCCACTTAAACAATAGTACACCTCACCGGTTTCTAGAATGGTATGAAAATGTCCTTTAGTCATGAAATATTCATCCCCAACTTTGCCTGGATAAACGATACTGGTGCCGAATAAAAGATTACCAGATGTCTTCGGTAAGTCGAGTTCATAAAATTCATAAACTAATGGATCTCCCTTTGATAATAACTCTTCAAATGCAGCATCATCTGCAAACATTCCCCGCATTTTTGAAAGTGGGCGCTTTGTAGATTCTTTAGATTTAGAAAGGCCTGTAATTAGGTCAAAATCAATAGTAAATGGTTTTACAGTATCAATATTCATTGTTTATTCACCTCGGTTTTAGTTTTTATTGTTCCTTTGTTGAACTGCATGTTTATTTAATGAAGATTATCTCATGTCATCTGAAAGTTGTTTAATATGCTTAAAAACCTCCTCGGTTATATCAATATGAAAAACCTCAGCAATTACCTGGGTCCAACCGTGTATAAAATAAACCCAGCCGTCTTCCACTATAAGATTTCTTTCTTCTTTTTGACGAAGAGCCTGGTGCATGAAATCAAGCTCGCCGCGATAATTCAATTCCCAAACAATACTATCATTTGGAAAAACAGCATTATCTGAAATAGGTGAACCCGGTCTATCTTTTCCCAATCCAGTGGCATTAACAATTAAAGAATGTGGTTTTAATTGATTCAGCAATGCATCGGTTTGTTCTACATTTGGTGTTAAATGATACTCTACATTTGCATTAGGATTGATTTGTTTAATGATTCCTTCAATCGAATGAAGACGGGTTTCATCAAGGTCTGTAATAATAATTCTAGATGGGATATTTTCTTCTTTATTTGGATTAAGAAGATATGAGCTAATTGCAACGGAACCGCCACCGGCCCCCATCAAGAACAATTCACCACCAAAATCTTTCCAATAATTTTCAGGAACAAACGTTTCAATTGCCAGTCCGCTTGAAATAGGATCTTTAGCGTATCCTTCAAGTCTACCATCCTTTTTGGAAATAGAAGAGAGTTCCCCCAACATAGTTGCATAAGGGTCTAAGTAGTCAAAAAAATCCTTGGCTGCATTATAAATATTAATTTTATGTGTTGTCACAAGCGCCCCAAGTGATAATTCATCATTTTTAATAAATTCCACCACATCACGATATACTTGAGGGTCTGCATTAATTTCTATATCAATTCCTTTTAAAATGGCATTTCCAATTCCTAATGCATCTGCCCATACCGGAAAAAGCTTCATAATGGAAGAATGCGTTGTTGTAACACCAATAAAGTACATAGTAGGCTGGGTCGCTCTCTCAGGTAGTTTCATATAAATTTTCTCCCCTCTGCCAGTTTAGTTTGTCGATTGAGATTATTTTAATGCTTAGCAAATGCTTTCCTCGGATTTCCATGCATCATTTTATGGATTATTGACTTTTATATAATATAAATTCAAATTTTTGATAAAAAGATTTTGCCGAATAGTCTAATCCAATTTCCCTACCGTAACTTTTCAACCAGTTTCTTGTTGTATCCAAAAATTTGATTTTCATAGCCTAAATCAATAAGTTTCAGGTTCTTTTTGAACTGCATTGTAAAATCGCGTTTCAACTTTACTCATCTTACTGTTTCCTTTCAGCCAGTAAATTGAGAAGATTTTCTGTTGATACCATCGCCATTCGTTCCACAGCTTCAAGGGTATAAGCACCAACATGTGGTGTTAAAATAAAATTCGGAAGAGACACTAGCGGATCCCCTGGTTTTGGAGGTTCAGATGAATAAACATCTTGTGCTGCAAAGGCTATCTTATGGTTAACAAGTGCATCATAAAGGGCTCTTTCATCAACCAGTTCACCACGGGATGTGTTGATTAAAATGGATGTTGGCTTCATTAGTTTTAACGTTTCGGCATTTATAAGCCCTTTCGTTTCTTTTGTTGCTGGCAAATGAAGGGTTACAATATCCGACTCTTTCAATACATCGTTAAAGTTTTCATTTAGGTTTATGTTGTATTTCTTGAGAAAATAATGATCCTTAAAATAGGGGTCATAAATGGTAACATTCATCCCAAGACCAACAGCACGTTTTGCGACTTCTTTTCCTATTTGACCTCCGCCGATAATCCCCAGTTTTTTATTAGTAAGTTCAAAGCCGATGCTGCGGTCCCATCGATTAGCTTTTACACCGTTAATAACCTCAGTTAAACGCCTTGCACTTGCAAACATGAGTGCAATGGTATGTTCTGCAACAGAAATCGAATTCGTTCCAACAGCATTTTTTACGGGAATTCCTAGTTCAGCTGCCCGCTTAAGGTCGATATTGTCAACTCCCACACCATATTTTGAAATAGCCCGGAGTTTTTTGCATTGATTAAGTACATTGGCTGTAATCGGGTCGATCCCAACAATAATTCCGACCACATCATCTTTAGCAGCTTCAATAATCTCTTCCTCTGTCATTGTTCTATCCAAGTTATTTTCTATAATTTCATATCCATGTTTTTTAATAAGCTTGTAAGCGTTCTCCTTATAATGCTTAAATGACTTAGGTGTAATTAGAATTTTCTCTGCCATTTTATCCTCATCCCTTTTTAAAAGTTATATTTAATTCAATTCCACAGAAACTTCCAATCATTATCAGCTAAGTTTATTTATTTTAAAAAGCTTTTATTGTATCCAGTTAGAAATTAAGTTAATAAGGATAACATAATGTTATTATGTCATTACATTTTAATCTTAAAAAAATTATTAACCTCCTACTCAATTTCTAATATCCATATATAAATAGATACAAGAAATTGAGTAGGAAAAGGTTTATTAGCATAAGCAAGGAATGTTTTTACCGATTTATTTCAAATGTAAAAGTACTACGATCCCCTCTATATTTAGCTAATGAATATTCAATTGGCTCATTATTAGATAAAAATATCCTACTTTTTATAAATTGAATTGGAGCTCCTTTTCTAACATTTAGCAGTTGTGCTTCATAATCACCCGCTAATATTGCTTCTAATGTCCTTACAGCTTTTACAATTTTTAGGGGTAGTTCAGACTCAATCAGTTCATACAAAGATTCTTGCTCTAGATTTTTTTCGAAAAGGAATTTGCATTGATTGTATGGTAAATATGTGTCGACAATGACAATAGGTTCATCATTGGCAAAACGCAATCTTTGTAGCCTGATTACTTCAGTCCCTTCCTGTAAGTTTAATGCCTCACTGACTGTTTTATCACTTTTCACTATATCCAGACCTAAAACCTTGGTTGAAGGAGTTAAACCCTTCTTTTTAAATTCATTATTAAAACTGTCTAAGACTTGTAAAAATTCCTGTTGAATTTTTGGCCCTGAAACAAATGTGCCTTTTCCTTTCACTCTATACAATATTCCTTCAACGACCAATTCATTTATGGCCTGTCTAACAGTCGGTCTGCTGATTTCAAAAATATCGCTTAGTTCTTGTTCAGTTGGGATCGGTTTATCCAAATCTGTATGACTATTAAAGACATAGTCCCTTAAGATTTCTTTTAGCTGATAATAAAGGGGGGTGGGGATATTTTTATTCAATTTCTGTTTGAACAAATTAGACATTTCAAACACCTCAAAGATGATCTGTTTTGTAATGACATAAACACATTTATACATTTATAATAATATAAATTATTGGTTCTTTTGTCAATCCTTTTATTTAAAAGGGTAAAATAAAAACAACACCTCTCAAATAGTAAAATCTTTACAATGATTTATGTTCTAAATCAACAAAGAAGCTGCTTTTGTATCTAAATACACTTCAATATTTGAATGGAGTTGTAATAGGGATCCCGGTACCATTAAGTCAATAGGTCCTTTAAATGCCTGTTTTAATATGGCTGCTTTTGTTTCGCCCTTTGCGATAAATACGATTTTTTTTGCCTTCATCATCGGTCCTAACCCCATAGTTATGGCTTTTTTAGGAACATCATCCAAAGACGGAAAAAATTTTGAATTGGCCTTTCGTGTCTCTTCAGTTAACTCAACTACATGGGTTTCTGCATGAAGTTGAGTTCCAGGTTCATTAAATCCAATGTGACCATTTAACCCGATGCTTAAAATTTGAACATCCAATTGTCCTGCCTGATTTAACAAAGTTTCATAACGTGCAGCTTCTTTTTCCAAATCCTCGGCCATCCCATTTGGGATATGAATTTGCTCCTTTGATAAGTCCACTTTGGAAAATAAATAGTCATTCATATAGATAAAAAAACTTTGCGGATGATCTTTTCCTAGTCCTACATATTCATCAATGTTATAAGTAGTGACTTGTTTAAACGATACTCGGCCATTTTCAAAAGCCTGAACTAACTTTTTATAGAGTCCTATTGGCGTTTGTCCTGTTGCAAGACCTAATTTCGCATTTGGATTCGTACGAATTACTTTTATTACAGATTCCGCTGCTGCATGGTCAAGTTCCTCTTCTGATTTAAAGATATAGAGATTCATAATAGATGCCCCTCCAAGTTTAAGTTTTTGTTTTGGATTAAGGAGTTTACAAGAGTAGTAGCTAATGATTTACAGATCCTCTAACCTAAAATGACTTGACGTCATGGTTTAATAACATACCCTATATTCCTTTTGAAGGATAGTTTCCTTTTCCTTCATTTTTATCGTTTCGAAATTTGAACCCTTATTCCTCTACCCTTTTTTCGAGGAATCGACTCGTTGGGAGCGTAATAAAATATCATTTCTCTTAATTTTTTTCAGATGCCTTCACGGAATGCATGTTAACAGTTAACAATGCCTTTTTCTGATCTTACCTTTAATCATAAATAAAAAGCCGCACTAAAAAGACTCCTGTGCGGTTTTTATTTACATTAATCCATTTCTATCATGACTTTCATTACCTTATCTTTTTGTTGATCAATAATCTCGTAAGCTTTTCGATAGTCTTTAAACTTGATCCTGTGGGTAATTAAAATGTCAAATTCAACCAATCCTGCATTAATCAGTTCAATGGCTTTGAGAAAATCTTCTTTCCTATACATAGCGCTGCCAAGTACAGATAACTCGTGATCCTGTACATAGCCCATGTTAATGGATGCAAAGTCGGCAAACACTCCTACTACAACAATCGTGCTGCCCTTTCTAGCATATTCGATTGCCTGCTGGATAGTCGGGGTAATTCCAATACATTCAAAAATATAGTCTGCACGATCGCTACCGAAATGTTTTAAAATAGCTTCGAACAAATCTTCTTCATTTGGATTTACTGTCTTTATCCCGCATTTACGGGCAACTTCTAAACGGTAGGCGCTCAGTTCTGAAATGAGGACATCTGCAGCACCCATTGCTTTAGCAGTCTGAGCAACTAAGTTCCCGATGGGGCCTCCCCCCAGTACTAAAACCTTCTTGCCGTTCATATCACCTGCACGCCTTACTGCATGTACAGCCACACTGAGGGGTTCTATTAATGCACCATATTCCCAGCTCATATCTTCAGGTAAAACCAATGCCTTATCTGCGTCAACTACAAAATATTCACTGGCCATACCAGTCGTCTGGAATCCCATTACCTTTAGTTCTTCACAGTCATTATAAAGTCCATGGGTACACGGATAACATTTGCCGCATACTACCTGAGGTTGGATGGTAACCTTGTTTCCCACTTTTACATTGGTTACATTAGCACCAACTTCAACTACTTCTGCAGCAACTTCATGTCCTTGAACGACGGGATAACTTGTATAGGGATGTTTCCCGTGATACACATGAACATCAGAACCGCAAATCCCTATCCTTTTCATTTTAATTTTAATCTGGTTATCTTTTACTTCTGGTACAGGCACATCACGAAACTCAATTTTTCCAGGTTCAGTCATAACTGCTTGGAGCATTTTCTATTCTCCTTTCTATCTATCCAAAACTGTCAGCGCAATGCTCAGTAACCTTTAAACCTGTTCTTTTATTTCATACAGCTTGTCCTTCTATCGTCGTTACGGTCCCAAATCAGGCTAATTCTTTCTCTTTCTATACTGAAAACATTTTTACTTTATTAACCTTGTTTTGTGTGTTTAAACAGATTCATTCTAGGGCACTCACTTTGCCTCGGAAAAGCAAGTATTTTTCAATTCATTACCAGAACACTTATTTTTACCCTGAAAAAGGAAGTGCCGAAGAAATGATAATGTGCTCATCTGTTTTGATACAGCCATAAAAGGATGATTAAACGGTTTTCTCCTTTTTATTTGTAAGAATTTGCAGCAATACAGCAGCAATAATAATGAAGCCTTTAATAATATCCTGCGGATAAGAAGGCACCGCCATTAAGTTCATAATGTTTCCGATCAATGCTAAAATCAATCCGCCGGCAACAGTTTTCAAGACAAATCCCTTACCTCCGGCAAGACTGGCTCCTCCAATAACACAGGCAGCGATAGCATCCAGCTCCTGAGCTACTCCAATTGTTGCACTACCAGTTGATGTTCTGGCAGCAATGAAAATACCTGCTAATGTTGAAAGAGCAGCTGATACTGCATATGTGGACATGATATATCTTTTTGTCCGGATACCTGCTAATTGAACAGCTGTCTGGTTACTGCCGATTGCGATAACAATGCGGCCCCATCCGGTGTATTTTTGAGCTAAAGTAAACATGACAATGAGTACAGCAGTGATAAGAATAATAGGGAATAATAAATCCTTGCTGACAAGTACATCCAATGTACCGGATTCCACTTTAATCGGTCTTCCTTCTGTGATGATAAAGGCCACCCCTCTGGCAATTGTCATCGTAGCCAACGATGCAACGAATCCTTGAATTCCTGCATATGCAACTAAGATACCTGTAAAAATCCCAAACACGGTTCCGATTATAAGCGCCACTAAAATGGCCGGCAAAGTCGACATTCCGAGGTCATTTATGAAAATTGCTGAAGTTGTAGCACCTATTGCCATAATGGAACCAACAGATAAATCAATTCCGCCGGTTAAGATAACAAATAACATCCCAATTGCTACTAAAATAGGTCCTGCCTGTTGGAGAAGGATATTTCTTATATTCATGGTTGTTAAAAAGGTGTCTGAGAGGAGACTGCTGATAATAATGAGTAAAAGTAAAATGAGATAAGTGTTGTAATCAATCAAAAATTGTTTCACACTAATTTTTTTTGCTTTTTCGGTCATGTTGTAATCAATCGGAATTTGTTTCGTGCTAAATTTTTTTGTTTTTTCAATCATGATGAACTACACCCCCATGGATAGCTTGATTAGGTTATCTTCTGTCATTTCTGATTTATCCAATTCGCCAGAAATTCTTCCCTGTCTCATTACAATTACCCTGTCACTCATACCGATAATCTCTGTCATTTCGGATGAAATTAAGATAACTGCAACACCGCTTTCTGCAAGCTGATTGATAATATTATAGATTTCCGTTTTTGCGCCCACATCAACGCCCCGGGTAGGTTCATCGAGTATAATGCATTTACAGTCAGCCGCTACCCATTTTGCCAAGGCAACCTTTTGCTGATTTCCACCGCTCAAGCTGTTTGCATTATCTTCTGTTGAGCCGTACTTTGTCGCAATGCTTGCGAGTAATTCCTTCACATATTCCTTCTCTTTCTTGTGATTAATAATATCGAATTTTTTCACCTTGGACATTGATGCCAATGTTGTATTCATTCTGATGGACTGTTCCAACAATAGCCCTTGGTGTTTTCTATCCTCAGGGAGGAAACCAAGTCCATTTTTAATTGCATCTTTCGGGTCTTTAAAGTTTACTTCCTTTCCAAAGAAAATAACCTTGCCTGAATCCCGCTGATCAGCACCGAAGATGGCTCTCATTGTCTCTGTTCTGCCCGAACCTACAAGTCCACTGAATCCGACTACTTCCCCTTTTCTTATGGAGAAGCTAACATCTTTCACCATTTTTCCGGCTGATAAGTTCTCAACTCTTAGTATCTCTTCGCCGATTTTAGCGTTTCTTTTCGGGAATAATTGGCTGATTTCCCTTCCTACCATCATAGAAACCAATTTTTCTTTATTGATATCGGCAGTAGGGACTGTCCCCACATATTCCCCGTCCTTAAGTATAGTGATACGATCACTCAATTCCATGATCTCTTCCAAACGATGGGAAATATAGACAATACCTACACCATTCGCTTTCAAGTTTCGGATAATATCAAACAATTTTTGAGTTTCAGAGAATGTCAAAACTGCCGTTGGTTCGTCGAAAACTAATACTTTCGAATCCCTAGCCAGACATTTACAAATCTCTACAATTTGCTGATAGGCAACGCTCAAACTGCCGACTTTTTGCTCTGGATCGATGTCATCGAATCCCAATTTGATTAATTGTTCCTTTGCCCGCTGCTTTAGTCTCTTCCAATTAATAAACATTCCTGAATCTACTAAATGATCAATAAAGATATTTTCAGCTACTGAAAGGTCAGGGGCGAGCATAAATTCCTGGTATATAACTGAGACTCCAAGTTTTATCATATCTTTAGGAGAACTCACCTTTGCTTCTTTTCCTTCCACGAAAATCTGGCCTTCATCTTTTTGATAAGCGCCTGCAAGGATTTTCATCAAAGTGGATTTACCTGCACCGTTTTCTCCCATTAAGGCATGAACTTCCCCCCTTTTAATAGTAAGGGAAACATTTTTTAATGCCTTTACACCGCCGAAGAACTTAGATATATTTCTCATTTCAACTATATATTGGTCGTGCATAGCATAGTCTCCCCTTTAAATAATAGAGTAGGGTAACACTCTTTCGAGGCTACCCCCTCATCAAATCGCACATGCCCTATTGAGGTATGTGTATTACCAGTATATTACAATAGAATACCCGTCGTATAATCAAATCCTCCTCTTTTTTCAAAAAGGAGGATTCTATGAAATTATTTTTTGCCTCTTTTCTACTGCTTCAGAGCTGCCTCCGAGATGGAGGCGGCCAAAAAATGTGGTTTTTACATTTGTTAGAAACCAAAATCATAGTGTTCGTCAACATTTTCAGCAGTAATTGCAGCAGGTTCTGTTAAAGTAATCTTGTCATAGCTTGATGGATCCTTTCCATCTACTAAGATTTCTTTTGCAATTTGGACGCCTTTTTCTGCAACTTTAACCGGACTGTTTTCACCGGTAGCAAAATACTTGCCTTCTTTGATTAAATCGTAAGCTTTTTTTGCACCGTCAGCAGCAGCCACAATATCAACGCCTTCGATTCCAGCGTTTTTAAGTGCTGTCATAGCACCGAATAACATTTGGTCGTTTTCGCCTAAAACGGTTGTTAAATCAGGGTTTGCAGTAATTAAGTCCTCAGATGCTTCAAGACCACCTTCTTCAGTCCAGTTCCCCCATCCTTGACCTACAACAGAGAATTGAGCTTCTTCATTTACTGCTTTACCTTTTGAAATTAAGTCAGAATCTAATTGACGTGCAAGTTCCCAAGCTTTTTCTTCAGATACACCAGTTTTTCCTTCGATAATACCTGCGAATAAACCTGTTCTTCTTTCTTCACCAGCGATGTTACCTTTTGCACCGCTTAGGATGATCGCTTTAATTTCTTTATCTTTCATTTTTTCTGCATAAGCGAGTCCTACAAGTCTTCCGTTTTGTTTGTTATCTGAATAAACAGTAGTTACTGTATTTGCATCGTCACCAACACCACTGTCAAGGGCAATTACCGGAATTCCAGCTTCAGCAGCTTTGTTGATTACAGGAGTAGCTGCATCCGGCTCAATAGCATCGATAAAGATTAAGTCTTTTCCTTGAGCAATGAATGTTTCCATGTTTTCAGTTTCTTTAGTAGTGTCTCCGTTTGCATCTAAAACGGTTACATCCCAACCCTGCTCTTCGCAGTATTTCTGCACAGCTTCAACTAATGCTACAAAGTATGGAGAATCTTGAGTCTTTATTGAAAAACCAACCTCAATTTTTTTTCCTCCCTTATCTTTCCCTTGTTGATCCCCTGACGTACCCGCTGAGGAGCTACACCCAGCTAATAATAGCATTAACAATAATAGAACAATTGATAATATAGAAAATCCTTTCTTCATAAAAATATACCCCCTATACTTCAATTTAGTAAATACATATTGTTGTCATGACATAAATATGTTATGTGTTTATTACGATATTAATATACTACATTCTGTTACCGTTTTCAATTATAAAATTGCTAAATTTTAAAAAAGTCATACATACTACCATAAAATAATAAAAATTAGCTAAGAATTGAGAAGATATCCATATAAAAAAATGCAATCTATTTAAATTGTTTTTCCTAACAGCAAGTCTACTAAATCAGTTAAAGAATCAATAGCATATTCGTAACTTTGGGTATTTCCAAAACCATATTTTGCAAAAATAAAGGGAATACCAGCTTGTTGACAAGCTAAAGAATCTGCTGATGTATCACCTACATATATAGGATTCTTTAGATGGTTCCGTTCTATAATTAAACGGATATTATCTGCCTTAGATAATCCAGTTCTTCCAGGATATTCGAAATCATCAAAATATGCTTCTAACTTATTACTCTTTATGAAACTCTGTATATAACCTTCCTGACAGTTGCTTACAATAAAAATAGGAAACTTTTTCTTTAATTCTTTTAAAGTCTCTTTTACCCCCGGAAAAAGAATCCCACCATCCTTTTCTAAATATAAGCATTGCTGTTTGTTGCTTTCTCTCATTATCTCGAAAGCTGTCTCTTCTGCAATTAAAGGAAACAGCTTTTTTGCAATCATTTCAGTAGGCAGTCCATACAAACTTTTTAATTGATCAGCCGAGATGTTGGCCTTGATGCCCCTCTTTAAGGCTGCATCTGACCAAACTTTCGCTCCTATATGAGTGGTGTCCCAAAGAGTTCCATCTAGATCAAAGATGATGCTATCAAACATAATTAAATTTCCTTTCTTTTTATTTCTAAGGGATTATAGGTTTAAATAATGGTGAATCCGCCGTCAATGATCAATTCTGTTCCGGTTGCAAAGGATGCAGAATCAGAAAGGAGATAAATAACGGCGCCGGCTAATTCTTCAGGTCTGCCCATACGTTTAAATGGAGTTCGTTCCTTCCAAAGTTCCTGCCAATCTTCCCTGACAAATGATGTTAACTCCGTAAAGATATACCCGGGACTAATGCAATTTACTCTTATTCCTTTATCAGCCCATTCTACTGCAAGGGATTTGGTCAAATGGACAACTCCAGCCTTGGATGCATTGTAGGATGCCTGCTGCTGCGGATAATTGACAATTGTTCCAGACATCGAAGCAGTATTGACAATAGCCCCTTTTTTATTACGGCTTATTAGATATCTTCCGAATGCCTGGGCCACAAAGAAAATTCCATTTAAGTTAACATCAATCACCTTTAGCCATTCATCTGGAGCCAAATCAACGGCTGGTTTGTGGATAACAGTTCCCGCATTATTAAACAATAAATCTAAATGCCCCATTTCTGCATCGGCTTTTTCAATAGCATCGGCAATTTCTTCAGGTTTTGTGACATCTACCTCAAAAGCGGCAGCTCTGCAATGATATTCCTTCTGAATTGCATCTGCGACAGCCTTTGCTTTATCAACCTGCTTGTCAAAAATAACAATGTCTGATCCTACTGCTGCAATATGTTCGGCAACAGTCTTCCCGATTCCTTGTGCTCCTCCAGTGATAAGAGTGACTTTTCCTTCTAGTGAAAATAGTTTTTTTAACATGTCCATGAACATAATCCCCTTTTCCTAATATGAAACCAAAATTTTACCGAATAAGTTAAAGCCGTGTGATGGTTACTTCCTCATAAATCCTTTTTCTGTCTTCTTCTTGAAAACTGCCTGTTTTCATCGTTAACGTGCTTGCTGCAGATACTGAAATAGCGTATCTAAGCATATCCTCAACCGGAAATTGTTTCATTAATCCAATCGCAAAGGCTGCTACCATCGAATCTCCTGAACCAACAGTATTAATAGGTATGATACTAGGCGGTTTCCCATGATACATAGCATCCTCTGTTACAAGGAGAGCACCGTCTTTTCCAAGCGAAACGACAACCATTTCAACACACGAACTTTGAAGTTCTTTAGCCCTTTCGATAATCAGATCCCAGCTATCCTCCGCAAGATTGAAGAGCGCCCGAACTTCATCCCGATTAGGCTTTATGATTGTGGGGCATGCCTTAATCCCTTCTTTTAAAAGGTCGCCGCTTGTATCCAATATAACTTTCTTCCCTTTTTCTTTCACCATTGTAATCAGCTTTACATAAAAATCTGTACGAACACCTTTAGGTACACTTCCTGAAATGGTAACAACATCACTTATACTAATCAATTTTTCAAATCTCTCTAAAAAATCCTCTATTTCCTTTTTTGAGATTTCCCCCCCTGGTTCAAGGAATTCAGTAGAAGTTCCTTTCCTATCCAATACATTGATACAAGTTCTCGTTTCAGATAGAGTATGGGTGAAGTCAAACGGCACTTGCTCTTTTTTTAACAAATCTTCAACAAGGGCCCCTGTATGCCCGCCTACAAACCCCGTTGCTATTACATCTTCTCCACAAGACTTAATCACTCTTGCAACATTTAAACCTTTTCCTCCAGGAGTATTCGTACATTTTCGTACGCGCATAACCTCCCCTTTTCTTAATTCATCCACTACGTATGATTTATCAATAGCAACGTTGAGAGTAACTGTTGTAATCATTGTTTGTATCCTTTCTGTATAAAAATCTAGCTCATTTTTGGCTATCAATTAAAATTTTTGCTTTTACAAGGCCAGGTATTTTGTACATTTCAAATGCATCAGCAATCTTGCTTAAAGGAATTTTTTTAAAAATAAACGAATCATCCAGTTTGAATTCTCCCGTACCAATATAATGGGCAGTCTGTTCCCACTCTTTACCTGGAAATTCGCCGCTATAAGACATCCATGATCCTGTAAGGTTAAATTCTTTTCGGTTCAATTTTTCCCATTCATCCACGGTAAAAGATATTTCTTTCGTAGGGGTTCCGATTAAACAGACTCCGCCTTTATTCGCAACGAGTTCAAATGCCAATTTCATCGTAACCGTATTTCCGGCTGCTTCGTAAACATAATCATATCCTCTGCCCTCTGTAAGTGATTTGGCACGTTCAATAAAACCTTCTTCTAAGGTATTGATACACTCATCAGCTCCTAATTTTTTCGCAAGCTGCAGACGTTCGTCGTTAATATCAAATACCACTACCTTCCGTGCTCCAAAAATCTTTGCCCATTGCATCGTAAATAAACCAATCGTTCCGCCTCCTAAAATTGCCACAATTCCGCCGCTTTTATAATCTAAGCGATTTAATCCATGCAACGCCACTGTAATTGGTTCAAAAAATGCACCCTTTTCAAAACTGATAGAGTCATCTAATTTGTAGGCATTTCGTTCCGGAACAACAACATATTCTGCAAAACTGCCAAACTGTCTGGAGCCAATAAAACTATAATGTTTGCAAAGGGCGTAATCTCCTTTTTGGCAATCTTCACATTTAAAACATGGGATCAAAGGAATACCGGCTACTTTATCTCCTTCCTTTAAACTTTTAACCCCATCCCCCACTTCAGCAACAACACCTGAAAATTCATGTCCTAAAACATTCGGATAGTAATGGGATGCATTCCCATTTACCCTTGGAATATCGGAACCGCAAATTCCGGTATACATAACTTTAATTAATACTTGTCCGGGTCCGGGGGAAGGCGTTGGAATTTCTTCATAGCGAATATCTCCTCTAGCGTGTAACACTCCTGCTTTCATGATGTTTTTCCTCCTCTAATTGATCTGCCAAAGGTGTGCTTTAAATTCTCATATAACTCTAAATATAATTCCATGGATTTTTTATAGATTTCATGGTTTTCCATGTTAGGTTCCTGCACCCTGGTCATTTTTACAGTTTCTTGGACAGCTTCTTCAAAATCTTTGTACAGTCCTACCCCAACTCCTGCCAAAAGTGCTGCACCGAGAGTGGTTGCTGTATCAGATGCAGGAACACTTATCTTAGAACCTATAACATCAGCATACATTTGAACCCATAATGTACTATTTGCAGCACCACCCATGGCCCTAAAATCTAGTTCACTAATTTTCACTCCGGCTTCTTCGGCAACATTCAGATTATGTTTTACGGAAAAAACAACACCTTCCAGGGCTGCACGAACCATATGTCCTTTTGTTTTATCAAAACTTAAACCATAAAAGACTCCCTTAGCGTTCGGATCCCAAATTGGACAACGCTCACCAGACATATAAGGAAGGAACATAACACCGTCTGAACCCGGCGGAACTTGTTCTGCCAAAGCTGTTAAATCATCATAGGATTTACCGTCCCCTAACTCTTGTTTAAACCATCGTAAAACCCCACCGCCGCCAACGGTTCCGCCTTGTAATAACCAAAGATTCGGAACTACATGGGGACTGAAAATTAATTGAGGATGGGTAACGGGCTCATCTACGCAAATGCTCATTCCCCCAGCTTGTCCGCCTTGGATTTGAGTCTGTTTTGGCAGGTATACTCCTGCTCCCAATGTTCCGCAGGCTGCATCCAGTCCCCCTGCTACAACAGGTGTCCCTTCTGCCAATGATGTTATCTCAGCGGCCTCTTTGGTTACACGTCCAATAATATCGTGACATTGATAAATATCCGGTACCTTATCAAGGCATAATCCCATTTCTTCGGCAAGTTTATCATCATATTTAAATGTCTTCGTATTATAAAAGTGGACCCCATAATTTTGACATCTGTCGACAGACATCACTCCGGTCAGTTTCATTCCTATATAACTATTACTTTGTAAAAATTTATAAGTTTTATGATAGATTTCCGGCAATTCTTCTTTAAACCATATCATTTTAGGGGTGGTATACTCAGGTAAAAAGGCGTTGCCGGACACTTCAAAAATTTTTTCAGCACCTATTTCATTTACTATCCGCTCCGCAATTTTTTTTGAGCGTTTATCCATCCAAATAGGCGTATGATACAAACAATTTCCCTCTTTATCGACCGGAATGGATGACCATCCTTGACCGGCAATTCCAATCCCAATAATTTGCGAAGAATCTATTCCAGCCTTATCGATGCAATCCCTAATTCCAATGCAAGTACTGTTCCACCATTCATCAGGATCTTGTTCCACCCAGCCGTCATAGGGGTAATAGAGATTGTAGTTTTGACTGGATTGCGCTTTTACTTCTCCTTTTTTATTGAAAATAGCAATCTTGCATGCAGAGGTACCGATATCAATTCCAAGTATTAATTCTTCCATCATGAATCCCTCACTCAGACTTTTAGGCGTTTCCTGCTGAGCCGCAAATTTGTATCTTCTCCAATACAATTTGTTTCACTTTTTCCCGGCCTACAGCACTGAATATTTTAGGATCGATAATGTTTGTTTTTTCGGATAACACCTGTTTGACTCCTTCGGTAAAAGCAATCCGAAGTTCTGTAGCATAATTCACTTTGCAGATACCTCTTTTTATACATTCCTTAATAGTCTCTTCGGCTAATCCGGAACCTCCATGTAAAACTAAAGGTACTTCCACAAGTTCTCTAATTCGACTCAAGAGATCTAGGTCAAGTTTTGGTTCTCCTTTATATACCCCGTGGGCTGTCCCAATAGCTACAGCTAAGGAAGATACTTGTGTCCTTTCCACAAATTCCTTCGCCTCAAGGGGATCCGTCAATCCCCCTTTACCGCCATCAATATCATCTTCCTTTCCCCCTACTTTACCAAGTTCAGCTTCAACCGGCACTCTTGAGGGCGCGCAAGCCTCCACTACCTTTTTCGATAGTTCAAGATTTTTCTCGAATGATTCATGGGATCCATCTATCATTATCGATGTATAACCTGCTCTTAAAGCCTGCATGGCCAGTTCAAAACTATTTCCATGATCCAAATGGAGGGCAACTGGAACGCTCACACTATCTGCAGCTGCCTTAACTAAGGCGTATAAGTAAGGAAATCTCGCATATTTAACGGTCTTAGCAGATGTCTGTAAAATAACCGGTGATTCTAATTCCTCAGCCACTTCCACAACAGCCTGAACCATCTCTAAATTTTCTACGTTAAAAGCCCCGACAGCATATCCTCCCTTTTGGGCATTCATAAGCATTCTTTCTGTAGTAACTAATGGCATAATAGTTTCTTCCTCTCTTATTTATTTTGACATTTTGGCGAAAACATCTTTTAAGACAAAATAGCAATTATCGAACAGTTCCTTAATAGGTTCATAGACCGCAACAGCTTCTGGATTTGGTGTATGGACTGAATTTATTTCTATGAAATTGTTGATTACATTAAAATCTTTATATAGCCCTACACCTACCCCGCCAGTTACGGCAGCACCCATAGAACCAGCTTCTTCCAATACATTTGGAACAATTACCTTCGCATTAAAAATATCAGCCAAGATTTGGCGCCAAACTTCACTTTTTGCCCCGCCGCCGATCACAAGCATTTCCTTTATATCAACTTGTTTTCGAAGAATCTCTAAAATAATAGAGAGATTCATCGTTACCCCTTCTAAAACACTTCTTAGAATATCTCCTCGTTGATTCTCAGATTTCAATCCGATGAAAGCACCCTTTGCATTTGCATCCCATCTCGGAGCCCTTTCCCCAAGGAGATATGGAAGGAAAATAACTCCGTTTGAGCCTGCTGGGGTTTTTTCAATTTGTGCGTTCATATACTCATAAGGAGATTTCCCATTTACTTTTGCCTCATGAATTTCATAGTGGCAAATCGTATTTTTTAGCCAGCTAAAAGCTCCGCCTGCTGTTTGCATGGTACCATTTGGAGCATACAATCCGGGCACAATATGTGCCCAATTGACAGTACGCATATCTTCATCAAAAATGGGGGTTTCAGAAGCAGTCGTTATCCAAGCAGATGTTCCTAAACAGCAATATGTTTTTCCCGGTTCGATTGAACCAGCACCAACACTGGCTGTTACACCATCTCCGCCGCCGAGAACAACCGGTGTCCCCTCAGCTAGACCTGTTGCTTCCGCAGCTTGTTTCGTTACTTTTCCAGCAACAAATGTTGAAGGCTTTAATTCCGGAAGTTTTTCCGGGTCTATTCCGGCAATTTCAATCAATTCCTCAGACCACTTTAAATTTTTCAAGTCAAAGCAGCCATTACTATTTCCATCTGAATAGTCTGTATAAAAATTTCCTGTCAGGCGATAGACAATAAAATCTTTAGCATTAAGAGTTTTATATGTTTGCTCATAGATTTCCGGTTGATTATCACGAACCCACATCAATTTTTGTATTCCATAAGATGCTGTATTGCGGTGTCCCACGATATGGTAATAATCCTTTTGGCTGATACGGCTCTCGATCTGGGCGACTTGTTTTTGAGCCCGCTGATCCGCCCAGATTATCGCTGGTCTTAAAGGATTTCCGTTTCTGTCGACGCAAAGACACCCCATCATTTGTCCACTGAAGCTGACAACCGCAATATCTGATGCTTCGATATTTAAATTCCTTATTAACTTTTTGGTTGAGATGCATACAGCATTCCACCAGTCTTCTGCATCTTGCTCAGCCCATGTTCCATTGAAATAACGAGTATCATACGGAGAAACATAACTTCCTACCAACTTCCCATCTTCCGAAAATAGGGTTGCCTTATTTCCAGATGTACCCAAGTCATGCGCCAGAATATATTTTGTCATTAACTAACACCTCTGTAAGAATGATTAATTCATCTGCTCTGTTATACTATTTACTATTGGTAACTTTTTTAGAATTAATTATTTTTATATGTTGAAATAATGACCTCAAACCTGTTTCTATCACCGCGATATCTTGCAATCGAGTACTCTATTGGCTCATCATCCAGGTTGTACCCTATCGAAATAGATTGTTGAATAGCCATACATTTTTTAATATTCAGATTTTTATATCATATTCTTCTGCACTTACAGCTTCAATATAACGTTTAATTTTCGTAATAGCCGTTTCCGTATTCGTTGCTAATAATGGATACAATGACTCGATTGATAAATCATGTTCTAGTACGAATTTACATTTTTTATATAGAAGAAATGTCTTTACCATCACAATAGGTTCCTCGTCTGCAAATCGCCTACGGTGGATATAGATCACCTTTTCCTTGAAATCCAGCCCAAGTTCAGAAGCTACATAGTCTGGAGCATCCATGACCCCAAAATCAAACAGCTCCGTCCTAGGCGTTTTACCAACTTGTAAAATGTGATCATTGTAAGAGCCCAAAGCCTGAATGAAACTTTGATCTATTTTCGACTTTGAAACAAATGTACCTTTACTTTTCACACGATAAAGCCAGCCTTCTTGAACAAGTTCGTTAATGGCTTGTCTCACAGTTGTACGGCTAATTTGAAACAAATTACTTAATTCCTTTTCAGTTGGAATCATGCTTCCTTCTTTAAAATTACCTTTTTTTATCTCCGATAATATCAGTTCTTTCAGTTGGAAATATAAAGGTACAGGAACAGATTTATCCAATTTTAAATTTTCCAAATAACAATCCCTCGTTTCATTCTTATAAAGTTTAAACATTTGCTAAAACAGACCTAATCTGTCTCCATAATATTGGAAATACAGATAAAGGTTACTAAATGAAACGCTTTCACTTGACTATCATGTATATGATATAGTACTGTAATAATATCCTAATGTTACTACATCATTACATTTAAATTGTATCATAATTTTAATATTTTGACAATACGAAGGGCAAAAAGGTTTAAAGCGATTACATAGAAAAGGAGGTTACAGAACTGTCCGCCAGCTACTTTTTAAAAAGTAAAGGAGATATTTTGTATTATGTAAAATCACTCTTTCAATTGTTGTAAATCTTTTGATAAATCATTGTTAAATAAAAGAAAGTATGGGAGGAATATAGAATGAAGTTTGGAATCTATTTTGCCTATTGGGAAAAAGACTGGGATACGGATTATATTAAGTATGTAAAAAAAGTTGCCGACCTGGGCTTTGATGTTTTAGAAGTAGGAGCTGCAGGGATTGTTAATATGTCTGATGAACAATTATTTGCTTTAAAGTCTGAAGCGGAGAAATTCAATATTACTTTAACAGCCGGGATTGGTCTTCCGAAGGAATATGATGTTTCTTCTCTAGATGAAGATGTCCGCCAGAATGGAATTGCTTTTATGAAAAGAATTTTAGACGCATTATATAAAGCCGGCATACATGCAATCGGCGGAACAATCTATTCTTATTGGCCTGCCGATTATACTTCTCCTATAAACAAACCAGAAGTTCGAAAACAAAGCATTAAAAGTATGAAAGAATTGGCTGATTATGCAGCTCAGTATAATATCACTTTGCTGGTGGAAACACTAAACCGGTTTGAGCAGTTTTTAATTAATGATGCAAAAGAAGCTGTCGCCTTTGTAAAAGATATTAATAAAGAGAATGTTAAGGTCATGTTAGATAGTTTTCATATGAACATTGAGGAAGATTATATTGGGGATGCGATCCGCTATACAGGTGAATATTTAGGGCATTTCCATATCGGAGAATGCAATCGCAAAGTGCCTGGCAAAGGTCATATGCCTTGGGCAGAAATTGGACAGGCTCTTCGGGATATTAATTACAATGGATGCGTCGTCATGGAACCATTTGTTCGTACAGGCGGGATTGTAGGATCAGATATAAGAGTCTGGAGAGATCTTTCCGAAAATGCAGATGATGCTAAATTAGATGCAGATATTAAAGAATCTCTTGAATTTATTAAAAACGAGTTTTTAAAATAGTGGTTCATCACCAAATTTTGTGATTTAGTGACAAAAAAGAGAAAGCACTGACGAGATCCTGGCAATAATGTTAGCGGTGAAATAAACATTAGGGAGGTCTCGTAAGTGCTTTCTATATCACTAGGATT
>Ga0207870_100327_pt1 | contig 34110 bp, 33 predicted proteins | sample CeladaPassage60B_FD_187477 | JGI IMG/M metagenome (GOLD analysis project Ga0207870, IMG submission 187477) | Cellulose-adapted microbial communities from the Joint BioEnergy Institute, USA - Passage3 60B (SPAdes) (version 2) | ecosystem: Engineered > Bioreactor > Continuous culture > Unclassified... | reverse complement strand
GTTCCGGGGGAAGGGCGAGCGTGGGCTGTAAACCTCCCTGTTGGGGAAGCGTGTTTACAGGAGATGGTGATTGAGCCCTCTAGAGGGGAATTGTTTTTTACCATAGCCTTACCTGCTCTACCACAAGGAGGAGGGCCCGCTTCTCTGCTCCAGGCCGCCCACCGAGGGGACGGAGGAGCTCGAGGGCTTCGCAAACCGCTGGGCCGCCCACTTCCTGGTGCCCGGCAAGGCCCTAAGGAGGCTCGCCAGGGAGTGGGCCTCGAGGGCGGGAGGGCTCTTTCCCGAGGTCGCCCTCCTCCTCGCCAGGCGCTTCGGGGTGGGCTACCGCCTGCTGCTCTTCCGGCTCAAGAACGAGGGCCTGATCTCCGAGGAGGAGCGCGAGGCCTGGGCCAGGCTCTCCCCCGAGGAGCTGGAGAAGCGCCTCGGCCTCCCGCCGAAGGTCAGGACGGAGCCCCCCTCCCCTACCCTCCTCCGCCACCCGCCCTCGGTCCTCTTGCGGGTGGAGAACGCTGTGAGGAAGGGGAGGCTCTCGCGGGAAGAGGCCGAGGCCCTCCTCGGCGGGCCTCTCCCGGAGGAGCCCTCGAGGCGCCAGGAGGAAGACCCCGAGGTCCTCGAGCTCGCCTGGGCTTTGGACTTCGTGAGTCCGGGCCGAAAGGCGAAGCTCGGGGCGAGGTGAAAGGGAGGTGGAAATGAAGAAGCCCAAGTGGTCCACCTTCCTGTTTTCCTTGCCCAGCCTGGAGGAGTCCCTGGGCAGAGCCTTCGACCTGGCGGGGGGCACCAGCCAGCTCAACTTCCTTGAGGGCCACACGGACAGGCTCGCCCTGATGGCCGACTGGGCCGCCGTGGGCGAGGACCTCGAGGCGGTCCTCGGGGACTTCTGGAACGAGCTCACGGAGAAGGAAAGGCTCAAGGTGCTCCTCGCCCTTCTCTCCGACGAGGAGGAGGGATGAACAACACGCGCTTGCTCTTGGAGACCGCCGAGAGGGCGAGGCGGGGAGAGCTCCGGAGGGCAGACCTGGTCCCCCAAGAGGGAGCCCCCGCCCTGCCCTTCGAGGGGAGGAGGCCCCCGAAGCCGCGCCTCTCCCTCCTTTTCACCAGCGGGGAGGCCTTCCTGCATCTGAAGACCGATTTCCCCTTCCGCCTCTTGGGAAGGAGAGGCTCGCCGTGGGCCTGGAAGCGCAGGGCGGAGCGGGAGGGGCTCCTGGGCCCCAAGCGGAAGGCCCAGGGCCAGATGGAGAGCCTCCTCCGGGGGGCGGAGGTCTTGGCGAAGGCCTTGCCCGAGGCCGCCTTCCTGGAAGAGGCCGCCGCCCGCCTCGAGGAGCTCGCCCGCCTCTTCGCTACGCCCCGGGACAGGAGTTTCGTTTGCGAGGGGCGCTACCTGCTCTTCAGAGGAGCGGGCGAGGAGGCCCTGGTCAACCTCGAGGCTCCTCCTTTCTCCCCCTTCTCCCCCCTCCTCGCCCTCTTCCCCGAAGGCGGGCGCTACGAAGGCCCTCTCCCGGGGTTCCCGGGCGCGGTCCTGAGGGCGGAGGCGGACTTCTACCCCTGGGAAGGGTTCAGGACCGCCTTCGCCTTCTTCCCCGAGAGCCTCCGGGTGGGAAGGGCGGTCTTGAAGCCGAGAAAAGCTCGCCGCGTGTACTTCTTGTGCAACGACTACCGCCGCCAGCTGTGCGAACTCTTCCCCGCCCTGAGGGAGGTCTTGCCCCTCCTCGAGGCGGGGGACCTGGAGGGGGCGGAGAGGATCGCCTTCCTCCACGCTTTGGAGGCCGTGTGAAGCTGAAACCCCGCGTGGAGACCGACCTCGGAGGGACGAGGCTCGCGGTGGGGCGGGAGAGGCTGGTCCTGGTCCGGGAGCGGGACGCCTTCCCCGAGAAGTCCTTCCTGCTCCTCTCCCCGGAGGCGGGGCGAGCCCTAGGAAGATGCCTCGCCGACCTCACCCTCCCCGGGAAGGGCTCCCTTAGGGAGGAGGTCCTCGAGGCCTTCGAACAGGTGCGCCGCCTCCTCTCGCGAGACGAGGAAGGCCTCCTCCGGGAGGGCCCCTTCCGCCTCGCCAAGGGGAGGTGGGGGTGGCTCGTCTGGAACGCCGAGGACCACCCCATGAGCCCCCTCCTCGAGCTCCTGCCAGAGGGCGGGCGCTACCGGGGGGAGCTCCCCGGCTACCCGAAGGCGATCCTGGAGGCGGAGGTGGACGGGGACGGAAAGCCCCTCCCCGTCCTCTGGCCCCTCGGGCTCCAGGTGGGCCCCCTCCTCCTCAGGCCCGAAGAAGAGCGCCCGCTCCCCCTCCCGGAGACCTGGCCCGAGGAGGTCCTCGAGGCCTTCGGGGTGCCCACCTACCTCTGGGGCCTCCTCTCGGGGGAAGAGGTCGAGCGGGCCGCCAAGGAGCTCACCCTCTCGGCCCTCGAGGGGGTCTGACCAGGAGGTGGGCTTCCTAGCTACAAGGGTTTGCCGCGCGCCGCCCTCGAGGCCGGACTCCGCCCTGGGCCGGCGAAGGGCTAGCGCGCGAAGCGGAAGGCGCGGCCGCCTGGAACGGGGGTCTTCCCGGGCGAAAAGGCTCGGCTTACGATGGCCTTGTACCGGCGAAGGCCGCCCCGCCGGGGCGAGTCTGGACGAAAGGAGGAAAGCGTGACCCTGAAGGAGTTTCTCCAAAGCTTGAAGGCTCCCGTGGAAGGCGTCTACTTCGCTTCAGGAGGGACGATCGACCTCCGGGGAAGGACCTACCTCTCCCCGGAAGAGAAGCGACTCGTCGCCAAGTTCTTGGAGGACGTCCTCTTCGGGACGACCGGGCGGGAGAAGGCCCCCGGCCACCTCTACTTCCGCTTGAGCCCCGAGGGGGTGCTCGTGCGGGGGAGCGTGGCCTACCCCACGGCGGGAAAGGTGGAGCTCGAAGCCTCCCTCGAGGAAGCCGTCCGGGTCTGGGGAGCTCTCGCCGTGTAGGATCCGGCTCCCGGGGGCGAACCTGGTAAGCGCGACGAAAGGAGACGAGAGAGTGGAAGCCCTCGACCTTCTGGAGGAAGTGCGAACGGCGCTGGAGGCGGTGCCCGAGTGGGCCAAGGAAAAAGTGCTGAGGCCGGCGCTTTTGGAGAAGCTCGCGTCCGAGCTCGAGCGGTGGGAGCCCGTCGCCCGGAGCGCCCGCAAGCTCTTCGCGGAAAGGGACAACTACCTTCTCCTCCTTTCCTTTGAGGTGAAGGGGGCGGTGGTCGAAACGGGCTACCACCGCTTCGGCACGCCCATGAGCCCGTGGGTGAGGATCGAGGGGGAGTGGGGGGAGGTGGAGCTGAAGTCCATCGCCGGGCCCCACGGCGCAAAGAGGCTCTTGCTCAGCCTGACCGCCGAGGACAGGCTCCTCTTCCTCAAGTGGCTCCTCGAGGCCCTCCCCGACCTCGAGGCCCTCCCGCAAAGGACCAGGGAGGCGCTCAAGGCGCTGCTGGAGGAGAAGCTCGGCGAGGAGCTGAAGGGGGTGCGCTCGCACCCCCTCTACCAGGACCTCCTCAAGTACGCGGCGCTGAAGAACCTCGAGAAGGTGTGACGGCGCCGCGGCGGAGAATGGCATAATGTAAGGGAGGATGGACCCTCGAGAGCAAGCGTACGTGCGCGCCACGGCGGAGCCTCTGGAGATGGTGGCCGCCCTGACCCGGGACGCCGACCTCTTCCTCGTCTTCCTCCACCTGGGCTTTGAGCGCAGGCCCGAGGAGGTGGTGGCGGCCGCGGCGCAGGTACTCCACCCTCTCGGCAACCTGGTCCTGGTGGGCGCCTTCTCCCGCCTCTGCCGCTACACCCGCCTCCTCCACTCCAGGGGCTACGCCTTCTACGACCTCACCCTGCCCCTCCGCCCTGCGCCGTCCGCCTTGTTTGGGGCCAAGGTCTTGCCGGACCACGCCCTCGCGCTCGTGGCCTTCCGCGACCCCGGCCACGTGGAAAACCCTCCGGCTCTCGAGGGAAGAAAGCTCCTCCGGACCACGGTGTCCGAAGCGCCGGAACTGCCGCCCGAAGCCCGGGAGATCCCCACCCTCCTCGTGGACGCAGACCTGCCCTGCCACCTGGAGCTGCAGAGCGGGACGATCGCGGCATTGATCGAGCGCTACTCTGAGCCCGGCGGTCTCGTGGTGACCGCGGGCCTCGAGGCGGCCCGGGCGGGCCTCGTGGCCCTCCTCATGGGGCGCAGGGCCTTGGTCGTCCTGGACAGGCCCGAGGAGGTCACCGCCTACCGCACCGTCATCCACGTGGTCCAGGACCTGGCCCCGCCGCCTCCCGCTCCCGAGAGGGAACAGAAGGAAGGCCGTCAGGAAGGCGGGCGGCGGGCGGCGCGAACCCGCTCGCGGTAGGCCTCAAGGACGCGGGGCAGGAGGCGCTCGGCCACTTCCCGGGCCTCTTCAGCCGAGAGGCTCGGGGCCCGGCGCATCACCTGGGCGGTCACCCGGGCCAGGACCCAGCGGCGGAAGAGCTCCTCCCCCTCCCCGGCGACCAGCCTCTCCATGGCCTCCACAGCCTCCGGTGACTCGAGGCGACTTTTCGTCTTGACCTTCCCCCTCAGAAAGCGGGAGACCTGGCTTTCGTGAAGGCCGAGGTAGTCCGCCACCATGCGAGCGGGGTAGCCGCGGACCTCGATCAGCTCTATAAGGAGACGCTTCGCCCTTTCCCTTGCGGATTCCAAGGCCACCACCTCTTCCTTCCGGGAGCTATGAGGATCCTGTAAGCGAGGACCAGGTGCGCTAAGTCCGAGGCGGTGCGGTCGGCGGGGCGCTCCTCCCGCAAGGCGAGGCGGAGGAAGGCGTGGAGAAGCCAGGCCCCGCTTTCGTCGAGCCCGCTCGCGAAGAGGACCGCTTGCCTGCGGAGGTCCTCAGGAAGCTCCGCCCCCTCGAGGACCGCCAGCACCGAGCGCCACGGGCGCCGGGGCGGCGGGACGCGCCCTCTGTCTGGGGTCGCGGCGAGGAGGGCGTGGAGGGCCTCCCCCGCCTGGTCGCTCACGCTCTCCACGAGGGAGCGGGTCGGAGTCTTCCCCACGGGCACCAGGTTGCGGACCACCTGGTCCGGGAGGCGCGCGGCCGCGTCGGCGAGGACCAAGGCCCGGCGGAAGGAGCGCGCCGCCACAGCCACGAGGGCGAGGTGTCGGAGCCCCAAGCGGCTGTGGGGGACGGAGAGGTGAGCGGTGAAGGCCGCGGCGCTCGCCGCCGCGTCCGCGAGGCGGTCCGGGTCCCACTCGCGCACGCGGTCATTTTAACGGGGCGAAAGGCCCGGTCCGCCGATAAAATCGCGGAGGTAGGGATGACGACTTGGAGGAAAGACCCCTTGCAGGACCCGCCCTTTCCCGTCCTCTTCGCCGCTCTCCTCCTCCTCTTCCTCCTCGGCGCCCTGGCGGGAGTAGCGGCCTACGGGGACATGGGGCGGCTCCTCGACCCGGAGTGGTGGCGCCGCGTCCCCCGGGGGCCGAACCTGGCGATCCGGCCGGAGCTCTCGGCGCACCTGGTCTACGCCCTCACCGAGATCGCCCCGCGAAACGCCCTCATCGTCTTAGCGGCGGGCCTGGTCGTGCCCAGGCTCGGCGTGGTCCTCCTCGGCGACCCGTGGCCCGCGCGGGCGTACGTCCTCGCCACCGCCTTCGCCGGGGGCCTCGTGGCCACCCCCGGAGGGCTGCCGCACGGGGGCGCGTACTTCGTGGCGATCCTCCCCACTGTGTTCCTGGAGTGCGCGGCCTACGCCCTGGCCGGGGCGGAGGGGGTGCGGGCGGTCAGAGAAAAGCGCCCCCCGAGGCTCTTCGCCCCCCTGCTCCTCGTCCTCGTGGGCGCGCTCGTGGAGACGGAGACCATCGCTTGGCTCCTGTAGCGAACCGGAGGTGAACGGTGGGTGGAAAGGAACGTCGGGAAAAGAGGAAGCGCTTGCGGGAGGCCCTCCGTCCCTACAAGGACCGCCTCCTGCGCACGGCCGCGGCGCTCTTCGCCCAGGGGGAGGGCTCCTGGGCGAAGGCGCTCCACCTGGCCGCGGCCGCGACCTTGGGGGGCGAGTCCTCCGTCGCCCTCATGATCTCCGCCTTGGACCGGGAGGGGCCGGAGGGCGCCGTGAGGGAGGCGGAGAAGCTCTTGGAGGTCGCTCTTCCGGTGCCCCCGCGCCAGCCGCCCCCGGAGGGCTGGGGGTTCATGAAGGAGCTCCTCGCGGAGCTGCGGGCCGAGGGCCTCGCCCAGGCCCGGGACGACGGGAGCCTCACTCCTCTCTTCATCTTGGCCACCGAGCTCGCCCACTTCTCCCCCATGTACCGGGCCATGCTCGGGTGGAAGCTCTACGAGCTCTACGGGGGGGACCGCTCCCGCCTCCTCTCGCTCTACCAGTCCTTGGTCCACAGGCTCCCGGCCTTGGAGGCGAAGGACCCGCTGATCCGGCGGGTCTTCCCCCGCGAAGACGAGGCGAGGAGGAGAGATGCCAGGCGCTGAGCACCCCCTCGAAGCCCTGGAGGCCCGCGTTCGGGAGCTGGTCTCCGGCCCCGGGCGGAAGAAGGGGCGGGTGGTCCCCGTGTGGTCGGGGATCTGCGCTCGGGCGTTTCCCCCCGCCGTCCTGCCGGACGGGAAGACCGTGGTCCTGAAGCGGCAGGCGCGGCAAGGACAGGGGACGGTCCTCTGGTACGAAGAGGTCCCCGGGGCGAACGGCGAGCTCTACGTCCCCTACGCCCTCGAGTTCGTCTCCTGAAGGCTCTCCTTCCCTCCCCTCCCCCGGGAGTATAGTGGGGCTGGACATCCCCTGCTCCCGGGGGAAGAAGGGACTGGAGGGGGTCCCGGGGAGGAAGCCTGGCGGGGGGCCTCTAGGAGTCGGCCTTCCGCGCCCGCCCGCGGCGCGGAGGAAAGGAGGGGTTATGAGGATTTCGATTTCCTTGCCCCCTCTCCTCGAGGGGGTTTTTAGGTCCTTAAAGGGCCTCCTCGGCGAGGCCTACCTCGTCGGGGGGGCAGTAAGAGACCTGGTCCTTGGGCTCTCGCCCAAGGACCTGGACTTCGCCACCCCTCTCCCCCCGGAGGAGGTGGCGCGGCGGCTCGGGGAGGCCGGGCTTCCTGTGGGTCTCGCAGGGGCCCGGTTCGGGACGGTCTACACGGCCGTCCCGGTAGGCGGGACGGTCCTGGACGTCGAGGTGACAACGTTCAGGACCGAGGTCTACAACGCGGGGCGCAAGCCCCGCGTGGGGTGGGCCTCGAGCCTCCTCGAGGACCTCGCCCGGCGCGACTTCACCATCAACGCCATGGCGCTGGGAGGGGACGGGGTCGTCATTGACCCCTTCGGGGGGCTCGAGGATCTTCGGCAGGGGCTCGTCCGGGCGGTGGGGGACGCCCGGGCGAGGTTCCAGGAGGACCCCCTGAGGGTGGTCCGGGCCTTCCGCTTCGCCGCCCGCTACGGGTGGCGGGTGGAGAAGGCCACCCTCAGGGCGGCCCGGGAGCTCAGCTTCCTCGTGGGGCGGAAGGTCTCCGCCCCCCGCTTCGCCGAGGAGGCCACTAAGGGCCTCCTCGCTCCCGGGGCGGAGGGGTTCGTGCGTGGGCTCTTCGAGCTCGGAGTCTGGTACGACTTCCTCCCCGAGCTCGTTGGCCCCCACGGCCCCGCCCACCTCCTCCTTCAAAACCCCCTCCACCACCCGGAGGGGGACGTGGCGGCCCACCTCGCCCAGGTGGCGGGGCGGGCGGTGCTCCTGGCCCGGGAGGCGGGGGTGGACGCCTCTTTGGCGGCCTGGGCGGGCTTTCTCCACGACGTCGGCAAGCCCCAGACCGCCCAGCCCACTCCCGAGGGGTGGTACCGCTTCCCGGGACACGACGTCTTGGGGGCGGAGATGATCCCCGGGATCGCCCGGAGGCTCGGGTGGTCCCGGGCCTGGGAGGAGGCCCTCGTCGCCACCACGCGTCTCCACATGAGGGTCCTCCAACCCCCCACCCCTCGGGCGGTGCGGCGGTTCCAGGCCGAGGCGGGGTCCCACCTTTCCCTCCTCCGCCTCGTCTGCATGGCGGACGGGGAGGGGAGGCGGGAGGACCTCGAGGCCTGGTTCCGGGTCGATAGCCCCGTGGAGCCCCTCCTCCGCGGGCGCGTCCTCCTGGCCCTGGGTCTAAAGCCCGGGCCGGAGCTGGGCCGCCTCCTCCGGAAGGCTTATGAGCTCCAGCTCGAGCTGGGGCTCAAGACCAAGGAGGAGGTCCTCGAGGCCTTGGGCCTCGCCGCCCCTGCTTAGCCTTAGCCCGAGAAGGGCCCCCACCCCACCCCCGGGCCACCGCCCGGGGGTTCCTCTTGACTCCGTGGAGCTACAAGCATATGCTTGTAGCCATGAATGAAGAGCGCAAGAAGGAGCGGACGGGCTACGCCCCCCTCAACGTTCTGATCCCTGTGCCGCTCATGGAGCGGCTCAAGGAGCGCGCGGTCCGGGAGGGCGTGCCCGCCTCCCGTCTGGTGCGGGAGGCCCTGCGGCGGTATCTGGAGGAGAAGGAGAAGGAGGTGGAGTAGATGAAGACCTACACCCTCTTCACCCACGCTGGCGGGGCGGGCAAGACCTCCCTGGCCCGGGACCTGGGATTTGAGCTCGCCTCGAGGGGGTACCGGGTGCTCCTGGTGGACGCCGACCCTCAGGCCAACCTCACCGCCTGGCTCGGGGTGGAGGCGGACCGGGGGCGCACCCTCCTCCACCTCGTGCGCTCGGGGGAGCTCCCCGAGCCCGTGGAGGTCCGGCCCCGCTACCATCTGATCCCGGCGGACATCTCCCTAGCCCTCGCCGAGATCGAGCTCGCCCAGAAGCCCCTGGGGGAGGTGCTCCTCCGGGGAGGCCTCTCGGCCCTGGAGGGGCGGTACGACTTCGTGCTGGTGGACTCCCTCCCCTCCCTCGGCAAGCTCGCGGTGATGGCCGCCCTGGCGGGGGACGGCCTGATCCTCCCCGTGGAGGCCACGCCCAAGGGGCTCCAGGCGGCGGCCACGGTGCTCGCTCTCGCCGAGGAGTACCTGGCCTCCCTGAAGCGCCTCGACTCCAGGGCCCATGGGCTCCGCCGCTTCACCGCCCTCGTGGTCCCCACCAAGTTCGACCCCCGGACCTCCACGGGGAAGCTCGCCCTCGAGGCCCTGGCCCAGGTGGCGGCGGGCCTCCCCGTCTCCCCTCCCCTCTCCTTGAGGCCGGGAGTCTACGGGCGGGCCACGGACGGGCGGGTCCCCGTGCACGAGGCGGGGAGCGAGGAGGCGGTCCAGGAGGTGCGGGCGGTGGCCGAGGCCTTCCTGCGGGCGGTGGGGGCGGAGGAGGTGGCCCGTGGCTAGGCGCCCGGACGTGTCCATCATCCAGAGCTTCCTCTCCCCCGAGCTCCGGGTAGAGAGGCCCTCGGGGGAGGAGGCCCGCCTCCCCTTAGACCTCCTCGTCCCCTCTCCCCAGCCCCGCAAGCGCTTCGAGAACCTCGAGGCCCTCGCCGAGAGCGTCCGGGAGAAGGGAATCCTCCAGCCCCTCCTGGTGCGGCCCCTGGGGGACGGAAGGTACGCCATCGTGGCCGGGGAGAGGCGGTACCGGGCCGCCCGGATGGCGGGGCTTTCCGAGGTCCCGGTGCGGGTGGTGGAGCTCTCCGAGAAGGAGGCGAGGCTCCTCGCCCTGGTGGAGAACCTCCAGCGGGAGGACCTGAACCCCTACGAGGAGACCGTGGGGGTCCTCGCCCTGCTATCGGAAGACTTGGGGAAATCGGTGGAGGAGGTGGTGGGGCTCCTCGAGCGGATGCGGAAGGAGAAGCGGGGGGTGGCAGCCCACAACGTTGTGGGCGCCCCCGAGGCCCGGAGGGTGGAGGAGGTTTTCAAGGCCCTGGGCCGCATGTCCTGGGAGTCCTTCGTTCAGCACCGTCTTCCCCTACTCCGCCTCCCCGAGGACCTGAAGGCCGCCCTGGAGGAGGGGGCGATCCCCTACACCGCCGCCCTGGAGCTCAAGAAGGTGAAGGACGAGGCCTCGCGGAAGGCCCTCCTGGAGGAGGCGAGGGCGGGCCTCTCCCTCAGGGACCTGAAGGCCCGGGTGCGGGAGCTTTTGCGGAAGGAGAAGGCCCCCAAGCCCTGGCACCGGGAGGTGGGGGAGAGGCTCTTGCGGCTGGACCTCGAGGCCCTCCCCCCCGAGCGGCGGGAGCGGGTGGAAGAGCTCCTCGCGGAGCTGGAACGGGTCCTGGAGGGGGCGTGAGGCTCGACGGACCGGTTCTTCTTTCCCCCTGGTCCTCCTCGCGGGGAGGTTGCTCTGCAGGCCGATAAGGAGGTAGCAAGCGATGGACTACCGTCTCGGTTCCCTCGTCGCCTATCGCGGGCGTCCTTGGATCCTCGCCGACCGGGAGGGGGATCTCCTCTATCTCCGTCCCCTGGGGGCCGAAGACCTCCTCCCGGTGCGGTTGGACCTCGTGGCGGCCCTCCGCGAGGTCCTCCCCCACGAGGACCTCTCCCCCGCCTCGTTTCCCCCGCCCAAGGCAACCCCTCTGGCCTCGCCCCAGGAGTTCCGCCTCTTTCTGCAGGGGGCGAGGCTTCTCCTCCGGGATGGCACCGCTCCCTTGAGAAGCCTAGGCCGGGTTGGGGTGCGCCCCAGAACTTACCAGCTCGTCCCCCTCCTCATGGCCCTAAAGCTCCATCCCGTGCGCCTCCTCATCGCCGACGACGTGGGGGTGGGGAAGACCGTGGAGGCGGGCCTCGTGGCCCGGGAGCTCCTGGACCGGAAGCTCGCCCGCAGGCTCGCCGTCCTGGCCCCGCCCCACCTCCTGGACCAGTGGGCCGAAGAGCTACGGGACAAGTTCGCCCTCGAGGCCGTGGTGGTTTCGGCGGGGAGCCTCGCCCGCCTGGAGCGGAGCCTCTCCCCTGGGGAGAACCTCTACCGCCACTTCCCGGTGGTGGTGGCGAGCATCGACTTCGTGAAGCACGAGCGGCACAGGGCCCTCTTCCTGGAGGGGGCTCCGGAGCTTGTCATCGTGGACGAGGCCCACGGGGCGGTGGGCGGTCCCAGCGAGGCGTTGCAGAAGCGCTACGAGCTGGTGCGGGCCCTGGCGGAGGACCCGAACCGCCACCTCCTCCTCCTCACCGCCACCCCTCACAGCGGCCTCCCCGAGGCCTTCAGCCGCCTCCTAGGCCTCCTCTCCCCCGAGTTCGCCACCTGGGACCTCGCCCGCCTGGACGAGGAGAAGCGGGCCCGCTTAGCCCGGCACTTCGTCCAGCGCACCCGGAAGGACATCGCCGCCGCCTGGGAGGGGGCCTCCCTCTTCCCCGAGCGGGAGGTGCGCTACGAAACCTACCTCCTCTCCCCCGAATACCGCGCCCTCTACGAGGCCACCTACCGCTACGCCCGCGAGGTGGTGCGCCAAAGCGAGGGCCTCGCCGAGGGCCGGAGGCGTATGCGGTGGTGGGCGGCCCTCACCCTGCTCCGCACGGTCATGTCCAGCCCCCAAAGCGCCAGGGCCGCCCTGGAGCGGAGGGGGATCCCTCTGGAGGATGAGGAGGCCCTCCTGGACCTCGCCCCCCAGGTTTACGAGAGTTCGGAAACCACCCCTACGGACGAGGTGCCCGAGGCCCTGGTGGACCTCGCCGAGCGGGAGGCCTCGGGGGTGGTAGAGGGGGCGGGAAGGAAGCGCCTCTCCGGCCTAAAGCGCCTGGTGGAGGCCCTGACCCCGGAGAAGGACACCAAGCTCCAGGGCCTCCTCTCCCTCCTCTCGGGCCTACTCCGCGAGGGGCACCACCCCGTGGTCTGGTGCCACTTTGTGGACACGGCGGAGTACGTGGGGGAGGCGGTGCGGAAGGCCTTCCCTGAGGCCCACGTGGCCGTGGTCACCGGGCGGATGGACGGGGAGGCCCGCCGGGAGGCGGTGGAGGCCCTGATGGAGGAGACCCCCAGGGTTCTGGTGGCCACGGACTGCGTCTCCGAGGGGGTCAACCTGCAACGGGGCTTCACCGCCGTGGTCCACTACGACCTGCCCTGGAACCCGAACCGCCTCGAGCAGCGGGAGGGGCGGGTGGATCGCTACGGCCAGAGGGCCAGGCGGGTGGTGGCCGTGCGCTACCGGGGGAAGGACAACCCCGTGGACGAGAAGGTGGTGGAGGTCCTCCTCAGGAAGGCGGAGGAGATCCGCAAGGCCCTCGGAGTCCATGTCCCCGTCCCCGAGGAGGAGCGCTACGTGGTGGACCGCATGGTGCGGAGCCTCTTCTACGAGGGGGAGCAGCCCCTCCTCTTCGCCGAGAGCGACCTCCTGGAGGAGCGCTGGGGCCGGGACGTGGAGCGGGAGCGGGAGAGCCGTTCCCGCTTCGCCCAGCGGGCCCTCCGCCCCGAGGAGGCCCTGAGGGCCCTCGAGGGCACCGACGCCGTCCTCGGGAGCCCCGAGGAGGTGCGCGACTTCGTCCTCCTCGCGGCCAAGGTGGTGGGCCTCGAGGTCAGGGAGAAGGACGGGGGCTACGAGTTCCGCCCCTCTCCCACCCTGCCCGAGCCCCTGCTCGCCCCTTTCCGGGACGCCAAGGGGAAGGAACGTCCCCTCTTCCTGGCCTTCCAGGACCCCCCTCCCGAGGGGGCGAGCTTCGCCGGGCGCACTCATCCCCTGGTGGTGGCCCTGGCCCGCCACTTCCTGGAAGGGGCCCTCCGGGGAGAGAGGGGGCGGTACGCGGTGCGGCGGGTGGCGGGGATAGGCCGGGCCCACTACCTCTACCTCCTCCGCCCCCGGTTCCTCCTGAGGAGCCGGGAAGGGGAGGTGGTCGGGGAGGAGGTCCTCCTCCTCGCCTTGGGCCCCGAGGGGCTCCTTAAGGGAGAACAGGCGAGGGAGCTTCTCTCCCTCGAGGCCAAGGGGAACGTCTCCTCCGAGGAGGCGCGAGAGTTCTTCACGCTTGCCCTCAAGCGGTACGAGGAGGGCGGGGGAGAGGTGGAGGCGTACCTGGCGGAGAGGGCCCGGGAGATTCGGGAGGCCCACCGGGCCCTGAGGCGGGCGGCGAGGGAGCGGGTGGGGGACCTCGAGGTGGAGCCCGTCCCGCCCCCCGACCTGCTTGGGGTCTTGGTCCTGATTCCTGCGAGGTGAGGGATGCGGAATTACACCAGGTACATCGAGGAGGGAAGGCCGTGATCGGACTGCTCGCCGAACCGAAGGCTTCGAGGAGGAGGGGGGAGGAGAGCGCCCTCCGCCTCGAGGGCGGCCTCTTCGGCCCCGAGTTCCTGGCCCTTCTGGAGAAAGGGGCCGTGCCCTTCCAGACCCCGAGGGACTTTGGCCTGCCCAGGGGGCGTTCTCTCCAGGAGGAGATCGCCGAGGCCTACCGGGAGGCCAAGACCCTCTACACCCTCTTCCGGGCGAGGCTGGAGCGGGCCCTGGGCACCGAGGCCGAGGGGGAGGTGACCCGGGAGCGCTGGGTGAGGCCCTTCCTCTCTCTCCTGGGCTACCGCCTGGACTACCGGGGGCACGCCGAGGCGGGAGGCAGGAAGTACGAGATCCTCTACCGGGCGGACGAGGGGGAGGAGGCCCCTCCGGTCCACGTGGTGCCCTGGGGTCAGGACCTCTCCCGGGCCACCCGGAGGGGCCGCTCCCCCCACGGCCTCCTGCAGGACTACCTGAACGCCTCGGAACACCTTTGGGGCCTCGTGACCAACGGCCGCGTCCTCCGCCTCCTGCGTAAGACCCCCTTCGTGAGGCGCCAGGCCTATCTGGAGGTGGACCTCGAGGCCCTCATGGAGGAGGACCGCTTCGGCGAGTTCGCCCTGGTCTACCGCCTCTTGCACCGCTCTCGCCTGCCGAGGGATGCCGCCACCGCCCACGAGGCCCCCGTGGAGCGCTACCACCTGATGGCCGTGGAGCAGGGCGAGCGGGTCCGGGAGGGCCTCCGGGAGGCGGTGGAGGGCTTCCTCCAGGAACTCGGCACGGGCTTCCTGCGGGGGCCCATGGGCGAGGAGCTCGCCCGGGATCCCAAAGCCCTCTACCACGACCTCCTCCGCCTCGCCTACCGGGTTCTCTTCCTCCTGGTGGCCGAGGCCAGGGGGGTCCTGGGCGGGAACGAGGTCTACCGGGAGGCCTTCGGCGTTCACCGCCTCCTCCGCCTCTCCGAAAAGCGGGAGGCCTACACCGAGGACCCCGACCTCTGGCTCGGGCTCAAAACCCTCTTTGAGCTCCTGAGGAACCCGGGGCTTCAGGTGAACGGAGCCCCCGCCGCCGAGGCGCTGGGCCTAAGCGTCCTCAACAGCGGCCTCTTTGGGGAGAGGCTCCGCTTGGAGGAGGCCCCTTTCTCCGTGGAGAACCGCCACCTGCTCGGCGCCTTCCGCCGCCTCGCCCTCTTTTACGACCCCGAGGCCAGGGCCCTCAAGCGGGTGAACTACGCCGCCCTGGACGTGGAGGAGCTGGGCTCCGTGTACGAGAGCCTCCTGGACCACAGCCCCCAGGTGGTCTGGGAGGAAGGGGGGTGGGCCTTCCGCTTCGCGAGGGGAAGCGAGCGGAAGCGCACGGGGAGCTACTACACCCCAGAGACCCTGGTGGACCTGGTGCTCAAGGAGGCCCTGGACCCGGTGGTGGAGGCCCGCTTGAAGGCCGCCGGGGACGATCCCAAGGCCCAGGAGGCGGCCCTCCTCTCCCTCAAGGTGCTGGACCCGGCGGCGGGGAGCGGGCACTTCCTCCTTGGAGCGGCGAGGCGCTTGGGGAGAAGGCTCGCCCAAATCCGCACCGGGGAGGAGGAGCCCTCGCCCGAGGCCTACCGGGAGGCGGTGCGGGACGTGGTGCGCTCCTGCCTCTACGCCGTGGACAAAAACCCCATGGCCGTGGAGCTCTGCAAGGTGGCCCTCTGGATGGAAAGCCACGTTCCTGGCAAGCCCCTCTCCTTCCTGGACAACCGGGTGAAGTGCGGAGACAGCCTGGTGGGGGTGCTGGACCCCAAAGTCCTGGCGGAGGGCGTTCCCAAGGAAGCCTACGAGCCCAAGACGGGAGACGAGAAGGCGGCGGCGAAGGCGGCCCGCAAGGCCAACGAGATGGCCCTGAGGGGCATGGCGGACCTCTTCAGCCAGGACCTCCTCACAGCGGAAGAGGAGAACTACGCCAAGGTGCTGGAGGAGTTCGCCCGCCTCCCCGAGGACACCCCCGAGCAGGTGGCGGCCAAGGCCAAGCTCTACGAAACCCTGAGGGAGAAGGGCACCCTGAAGCGCCTGCTCCTCGCCTCGGACCTGTGGACGGCGGCCTTCTTCCAGCCCCTAAGGGGCGCAGGCCCCTTCATCACCTCGGACCACGTGCGAACGGTCCTCCAGGGGGGGCGGGTGGCGAAGGAGCTGGAGGAGCTCGCCCGGGACCTCTCCGCCCGCCACCGCTTCTTCCACTGGTGGCTGGAGTTCCCCGATGTCTTCCAGAAGGGCGGGTTTGACGTGGTGCTGGGGAACCCGCCGTGGGAACAACTACAGTTTGACGATCGCGAGTTTTTTGCCAACATTCGCCCAGATATTGCAAACGCTCCCAACAAAGCAAAGCGTGATGCGATGCTGGAGCAACTTCACAAGGAAGACCCTACACTCTGGCACGCCTATTTGGAGGCCCGAACAGAAGTTGGCTCAACACAAGCATTTATCCACAATAGCGGTCGGTTCCCCCTAACTAGCTTTGGCCGAATCAACTTAGCACCCCTCTTTGCCGAGCTGGCGAGAAGCCTTCTGAACACCAAGGGGCGCGCAGGGCTGGTTGTACCCACGGAAATCGCCACAGGAGCCTTTAACCAGTACTTCTTCGCCGATGTGGTGGAGCGGGGCGAGCTTGCGGCGCTCTACGACTTTGAGAACCGGGAGGGGCTCTTCCCTGCTGTAGACAGCCGCATGAAGTTCGCCGTCTTGGCTCTGAAGCCCCCGGGCAGGGAGCCCGCCCGCTTCGCCTTCTTCCTCACCCGCCCCGAGGAGCTGGAGGACCCCGCCCGGGTGTTCTCCCTCACCCCTGAGGACTTCGCCCTCCTCAACCCCAACACCAAGACCTGCCCCGTCTTCCGCACCCGGCAGGACACCGAGCTCACCCGGGCCATCTACCGGAGGGTGCCCGTCCTGTGGCGGGAGAAGCCTGAAGAAAACCCCTGGGGGGCGCGGCTCTTATTGATGTTCATGATGAACACCGATTCCTACCTCTTCCGCACCCGGGAGGAGCTTCTGAATCAGGGCTTCCGCCTAGTGGGGAACCGCTTCGTGCGGGGCGAGGAGGTCTACCTGCCCCTCTACGAGGCCAAGATGTTCTGGCACTACGACCACCGCTTCGCCACCTTTGAGGGCAAGGACACCCGGGACGTGGAGCCCGGGGAGAAGGAAGACCCCACCTTCCTCCCCCTGCCCCGCTACTGGGTGCCCAAGGAAGAGGTGGAGGAAAGGCTGACCAAAAGGGATAGGGACGGAAACGTGATTTGGCGGTGGGAAAGGGACTGGAGTATGGGGTGGCGAGATATAACCAACGCCACCAATGAGCGCACTTTCGTGGCCTCTATTTATCCTCGCTTCGGCGCAGGCGATACCTTCCTGCAGATGCTACCCGAGGCTTCTGCCCCAAGAATCCTCACCCTCCTCGCCAACCTCAACTCTTTGCCCTTTGACTTCGTAACCCGCCAGAAAATCGGAGGAACACACCTCAAGTTTCACGTCACCAAGCAACTCCCCATCCTCCCCCCCGACAGATACACCCCGAAAGACCTCCGCTTCATCGTTCCCCGGGTCCTGGAGCTCACCTACACCGCCTGGGACCTCGCCCCCCTGGCCCAGGACGTGTGGGAAGAGGCGGACGAGCCCTTGCGGGAGGCCATCCTGGCCTGGCGGCAGGCCGCCCCCACCCACCCCGATAGCCCCCCGGACTGGGCGGAAGGCCCCTACCCCTTCCCGCCCTTCGTCTGGGACGAGGAGCGCAGGGCCCAAATCAGGGCGGAGCTTGACGCCTACTACGCCAGGCTCTACGGCCTGAACCGCAAACAACTCCGCTACATCCTGGACCCCCAGGACCTCACCGAGGGGGAGCTAGCGGACCTCCTCTCCCCCCACGAGGAGGTGGAAGACCCCCTGGACGAAGAGGCCTACCAAAAGCGGGTGGCCCAAAGCCGCTTCCCCGGCGAGACCTTCCGGGTGCTCAAGGAGAAGGAAATCCGGCGCTACGGGGAGTACCGCACGAGGAGGCTGGTGCTCGAGGCGTGGGAGAGGCTCTCGCGGGATAAAATGCTTCCGGAGCCCTTCGCTGGAGGTGTTCTGTGAGCGTCTTCGACCTGCACCGCAGGGCCCTTGCGGAGTACCGGGATTTCGTCCGCTCCTTCGTCCGGGTGGCGGACCTGCGCCTCAGGGCTTATGTGGAGGAGGAGATCCTGGGCGAGGCGGGCCACCTCTGGCCCGAGCCCCTGGTCCAGCTCTCCCCCGCCTATGAGCAGGGGGCCACGGTGGACGAGCTCGCGGAGGAAGGCCTCCTCCACCCCACCACCGCCAGGGTCTTTCGCAGGCCAGACGGAAGCCCCTTCCGCCTCTACCGCCACCAGGTGGAGGCCCTGCGCCGGGCGAGGGAAGGGAAGAGCTACGTCCTCACCTCGGGCACGGGCTCGGGGAAGAGCTTCGCTTACTTCATTCCCATCCTGGACCTGGTGGCCCGGAACCCCGGCTTGAAGGGGCCTGTGGCCCTGGTGGTCTACCCCATGAACGCCCTGGTGAACTCCCAGCTTCACGCCCTCGAGGAACTCAAGGAGCGCTACGAGGCCCGGTACGGCGGACCTTTTCCCCTCCGCTTCGCCCGCTACACGGGCCAGACCCCCGAGGACGAGCGCCGGGCCATCCGGGAAAACCCGCCCCACCTTCTCCTCACCAACTACGTCATGGGCGAGTACCTGCTCACCCGGCCTGAGGACCGCCCCCTGGTCTCCCCGCCTCCTTCCCCCCTTCCCTTCTTCCTGGTCTTTGACGAGCTCCACACCTACCGGGGGAGGCAGGGGGCCGACGTGGCCCTCCTGGCCCGGCGCTTCCGGGCGAGGGTAGGGGAGAGGCCCGTGGTCCACGTGGGCACCAGCGCCACCCTCATCGCCCGGGAGGGGGCCACCCCTGAGGAGCGGCGTGAGGCCGTGGCCCGCTTCGCCTCCACCTTCTTCGGACGGGACATTCCCCCGGAGGACGTGGTGGAGGAGCGCCTCACCCCCGCCACCCGGGGCGGGCCACCCTCAGATGAGGAGCTCCGCGCCGGGGTGAGGACCCCGGTGCCCCGGGACCTCGAGGCCTTCCGCGCCCACCCCCTCGCCCGCTTTGTGGAGTACGCCTTGGGCCTGAAGGAGGAGGGAGGGGGCTATGCGAGAAGGAAGCCCCAGCCCCTTTCCGAGGTGGCGGCCGAGCTCGCCATGCGGACGGGCCTCTCCCTCGAGGAGGCCAGGGAGCGCCTTGAGGAGGTGCTGGAGGTGGGGGCGGGGCTCGAGGAAGCGGGCCGCCCCCTCTTCGCCTTCAAGCTCCACCAGTTCGTTTCCCAGACCTCGGCGGTGCGGGCGAGCCTCGAGGAGGCGGAGACCCGGGAGTTCGGTCGGGAGCCCTTCGCGCCTTCCGGGAAGCTCCTCTTCCCCCTCTATTTCTGCCGGGGGTGTGGGCAGGACTACTACGCCGTGGTGAAGGTGGACGGACGCTTCCTCCCCAACGAGGACCTGGTGGGGGGCGAGGCCGAGGCAGGGGAGGTGGGCTACCTGGCCTTCGTGGAGGACTTTGACCCCGAGAACGACCTCCCCGACTCCTGGTACGACAAGAGGAGGAGGCTGAAAAAAACCTGGGAGGGGCGGGCCCCCCGCCTCCTCTTCGTGGACCTCGAGGGCCGGATCGTGGCGGAGGGCACGCCGGAGGCCCGCCCCTTCTACTACCAGCCCGCTCCCTTCAGCCTCTGCCTCCGGTGTGGGGCGGACTGGACGGGGCAGGAGCGGGAGTTCACCAAGCTCACCTACCTGGGAAGCGAGGGGCGCACCTCGGCCACCACCGTCCTCGCCCTGAGCCTCCTGAGGAAGGCCCGGGAGGCGGGGGAGGGGAGAGACAAGCTCCTCTCCTTCACCGACAACCGCCAGGACGCCTCCCTGCAGGCGGGGCACTTCAACGACTTCGTGCGCACGGTCATGGTGCGGGCCGCCCTGGTCCGGGCCCTGGAGCGGAGGGGCAGGCTGGACTACGAGGACCTCGCCCGGGAGGTGGCGAGGGCCCTCCCCTTGCGGGAGTTCGTCAAGAACAAGGAGCTTAAGGAGGACAGCCCCGCCATGGAGCGGGTGCGCCGGGTCCTGGAGGACCTCCTCCGCTACCGCCTCTACGCTGACCTGAGGCGGGGTTGGCGCTTCGCCCAGCCCAACCTGGAGGAGGTGGGCCTCCTGGAGGTGGGCTACCCCTACGCCGAGGACGAGGGCTTCCTGCGGGAGGCGGCCTCTCTCTTCCCCCACTTCCCCAAAGAGCGGGTTCTGGAGGCCGTCCGCTTCTTTCTGGACCACCTGAGGCGCCACCTGGCGGTGGACTCTCCGGTCCTCAAGCGGGAGGGGTACGAGAACCTGGTGAGGCGGACGGGGGAGCACCTGGACGAGTTCTGGGCCATTGACCCGACCACCGAAAACCCCGTCCTCGCCGCCTCCTTCTCCCCCAAACCCGGCGAGGGCGAGGTGGGCTTCTCCCCGAGGGGGCGGGCGGGGCGGGAGTTTGTCCGGCGCTTCGGGGTGGTCCCGGACGCAGACTTCCTGGAACGCCTTATCGCTCTCCTCGTGGCCTACGACCTCCTCCGTGAGGTGGAGCCAGGCCGCTACCGCATTCCCGAGTCGGCCCTGGAGTGGCGCCGGGGGGACGGCACCCCGCGCTTTGACCCCTTGCGGTTCCGGGGCGATGGGGAGCGGGAAGGGAACCGCTACTTCGCCCGCCTCTACCAGGAGAGCGCCGAGGTCCTGGCCCGCCTCGAGGCCCGGGAGCACACGGCCCAGGTGCGCCCCGAGGAGCGGGAGGTGCGGGAGAGGCGCTTCCGGGGCGAGGAGGAGCCCAGGCTTCCCTACCTCGTGGCCTCGCCCACCCTGGAGCTCGGGGTGGACATCGCTGACCTGGACATGGTCCACCTGCGGAACCTTCCCCCGACCCCGGCCAACTACGCCCAGCGGGTGGGGCGGGCGGGGAGGCAGGGACAGCCCGGGCTTGTGGTGGCCTTCGCCGGGGCCTTCTCCCACCACGACCGCTACTTCTTTGAGAGGCGACAGGAGATGGTGGGCGGGAGCGTGCGCCCCCCCGCCCTGGAGCTCGCCAACGAGTCCCTCCTCAGGGCCCACGTCCACGCCGAGTGGCTCTCCGCCACGGGCCTGGCCCTGAGGGAGAGCCTCGAGTACACCCTGGACATCACCAAGGAGGACCTGCCCCTCTACCCCGAGGTGAGGGAGCGCCTCCGCCTCACCCCAAAGGGGCAGGAGGCCCTCCTTACCCACTTGAGGAAGGTCTTCGCCTACGACTGGGAGCGGCTTTCGGACACGGGATGGTTCGGGGAAACCTGGCTCAGGAGAACGGTGGAGGAGGCCCCCCTCGCCTTTGACCGGGCCCTGGACACCTGGCGCTTCCTCTTCCGGGCGGCGAGGGAGATGCGGGAACGGGGCCACTGGCTCGTGGACTCGAGGGTCCGGGAGGAGCGGGAGAGGGGAGAGGCCATGCGCAGGGAAGCCGAGCGCCAGCTCAACCTCCTCCTCCAGCGGGACGTGGCCCGGGAGGAGGGGGACTTCTACCCCTACCGCTACCTCGCCTCGGAGGAGTTCCTCCCGGGCTACAACCTCATGGCCCTCCCGGTGCGGGCCTACGTGCCCCGGGGCGAGGGGGAATACCTTCACCGTCCGAGGGACGTGGCCATCACCGAGTTCGCCCCGGGGAACGTCGTCTACCACGAGGGGGGGAAGTGGACCCCCGTGGCCCTCTACGCCCCGCCGGGCGGGCTAAGGAGCCGCCTCGCCCAGGTCTGGGTCTGCACGGCCTGCCGCCACCTGGCCCAGAGGGAGAAGGAGGTCTGCCCGGGGTGCGGGGCGAGCCTTGCGGAGAGGGGAGAACTCCTCCAGGTGCTTGACCTCGTGGGGGTGAGGACGAAGCGCCGGGAGCGGATCACCGCCAACGAGGAGGAGCGCTTCCGGGGAGGGTACCGCCTCGAGGTGGCCTACGAGTTCTCCGGGCAGGGGAGGCGGGGAGCGGTGGTCTTGGAGGAGCTTAGGCTTCCCCTAGTCTACGCGTCCTCGGCGCGGGTGCACCGCATCAACCGGGGGCATAGGCGCTCGCAAAGCGAGGGCTTTTACGTGGACCTGGAAGGCGGGGACCTCCTCAGCGAGGAGGAGGCCAGGAAGCGGTCCGGGGAGCCGGGAAGCGCCGTGGAGCGGGTGGCCCTCAGGGTCCAGACCACCCAGAACGCCCTTCTCCTGGATCTCTCGGGCCTACGGGAAGCGGAAGGGAAAGGAGAGGGCGATGTCCTTCTCTCCCTGGCCTTCGCCCTCAAGCGGGGGATGGAGGCCCACTTCGGGGTGGAAGAGAGCGAGCTCGACCTGGTGGAGGTCGCCCCCGGGCGCTTCCTCTACCTCGAGGACGCCGAGGGAGGCCTCGGAATCCTCCGGCGTCTCGTGGAGGAGGAAGGGGTTCTCGCCGAGGTGGTGCGGAGGGCTCTCGAGGTCCTCCACTTCTCCCTAGAGGGCAAGGATGAGAAGCCCGAGTGCGCCCGGGCGTGCTACGAGTGCCTCCTCTCTTACAGCAACCAGCGCCTTGCCCCGCGTCTTCACCGCCACCGGGCCCTTCCCCTCCTCCTCCGGCTTCTCTCGGCGAGGGTGGAGGTGGAGGGGGGAAGGGAAGAGGAGCGTCTGGAGGCTCTCCTCGCCCGGTGCCAGTCCGAGCTTGAGCGGGACTTCCTGCGGCTCCTGAAGGCCAAGGGCCTCCCCTTGCCGGATGAGGCCCAGTACCGGATCGGGGAGGCCCACACCGTGGCCGACTTCTTCTACCGGCCGAACCTCCTGGTTTACGTGGACGGGCCCCACCACGATAGCGAGCGCCAGGCCAGGATTGATGAACGCCAGCGGCGGACCCTGATGGAACTGGGCTTCCGGGTGGAGGTGTTGCGTTACGAGGATCTAGAGAAGGGTGTTGAGAGGCTTAGAAACGCGCTGGCTCACGGGGCGCGATCGTGACCGGAACCAGCACCCCACCCAGGGGCCGCCCGAGTTCCAAAGCGTTCACCTGGGTTGCCTCCGCCCAAGAGCTGAAGGAGCGGCGGGAAAAGTCCGTGAAGCAAGGCCTTCTTCCCCCGGTTCTCCTGCACGCCGAGGAGGGGCGCTACTATGTCCTACTTCTCTGAACCCTCCAGGGGACAACACTTCCCAGCCAGGGCTTTAGCCTGGCTCATCCCTTCCGTCCTCATCGCCTCGCAAGAGGTGGTGATCGTTTCCCCGTGGCTGGAGGACGTCTCCCTCGAAATGCCCCCCAGCCTGGGGCGCACCCTGGGGGACCTCCTCGCCCATCTGGAAAAGGAAGGTGCCCGCCTCTCCCTTTGGTTGCGAGAGCGGAGGGCGCAGGAAGAGGAGGTTCTCAGGCGCCTGATGAAGGCGAAGGTCTGGCATGTCGAACACCTTCACGCCAAGGGCATCTTCACCGAAAGCCTAGCCTTGTGGGGCTCCTTTAACCTCCTTGAAACCAGCGTCCACCGGAACGTGGAGACCGTGAGGCTAGAGTGGCACGACAACGGAAGCGCCGAAGCCGCGGCGAAAGCCTACATCAAGGACCTGCGCGTATGAAGAAGGTTCGCCTCTACCCCGTCGTCCAGGCCATCACCGGGACCACCCCCCGGGGCGGGGGGACGTGGAGGTGGATCCTCCGCCACCCCGAGGCGGGGATCTTCGCCCGGAACCTCCCCGCCATGGTCCAAGCCCTCCACTTCAAGGACTACGGCTCCGTTTCTCCCCAAGCGTTGGAGAGGTGGCGGGCGAAGCCCCTGAGGGCCTGGTACAACGGGGAACTCGGACTGGACTACCGGGCCCCCCTTTTCGTGGACTCGGGCGGGTACCTCTTCCTCTCGGGCCCGCCGCCCTCCCTGGAGCGGTACGGGATCCATAGGCCTCTAGACATCCTCCGCCTCGCCCTGGACCTGGTGGACGGGCCCGGGGACCGGGTGACGCCCCTGGACTACCCCCTTCCCCCGGGCCTCCCCGAGGAGGAGGCGCTCGCCCGCCTCCGGCGCACGAGGGAGAACGCCCTCGAGGGCCTCCGCCACCTGGCCCGGCACGAGAAGGGTGAGCGGGGCGTGGGGCTCGTCCTTCCCGTCCACGGGCGCACCCCGGAGGAGGCGGCGGCCTTCGCCCGCTCCCTAGTTGAAGCGGCGCAGAGGGAAGGCTTCCTCCACCTCGTGGCCGCCCTCGGTCTCGGGAGCATGGTTCCCCTCCGGAAGGCCCACCGCACCGAGGAAATCGTGGCCTTCGCCCAGGCGGTGAAGCGGGCTGTGCCCCACCTCCCCCTCCACGTCTTCGGGGTCACGGGCCTCCTCATTCCCTTCCTGGTGGCGGCGGGGGCGGACACCTTTGACACCACGGGCTACGTTCAGAAGGCGCGGGCCCTCAAGTACCTGCTCCCGGGAAGCTACCGGGAGCGGCGCCTGTGGGACCTCCTCGAGGAGAAGGGCCGCTACCCCTGCGCCTGCCCCGCCTGCCGGGGGCGGGACCTCGCCGAGGACCTCACGGTCCTGCGGAATCCGGAAGCGGAGCGGGGAACGAAAAGCCCCGTCTACGGCGCGGTGGCCCTGCACAACCTCGAGGTGGACCTCGCCATCCTGCGGGAGGCGGAGCGGAGGACCGCCGCGGGAGAGCTTTGGGACTACCTGCAGGAGCTTGCAGAAGTCCATCCCCGCTTGAAGAAGGTCCTGGAGTACCTAGAGGGTAAGCGGAGGGTGACGCTCGCCCCGGGAAGGAAGATCCAAAACGACCCCGAAGCCTTCGATTGGCGGAAGACGGACTTCAAGCCGCAAAACCCCGTCCTCCTCCTCCTGCCCTGCGCCTCGGAGAAGCCCTACACCGAGGCCAGGAGCCTCAAACCCGTTCTCAAGGCGGTGGCGGACCTGCCCGTGGATGTGGTCTTCCTCTCGGGACTTTACGGCCCCGTGCCCCTCCCCTTCGTGCGCCACCCGGCGGTGCTTTCCTACGACTTCCTCCTACAAAGGGGGGACGAGGAGGCCTATCGGAGGGTGCGGGAGCGCCTTCTCCCCCTTCTGGACCTCTATCCCAAGCGGGTGGCCTACCTGGCTCCTCCCGCCTACCGGGAGGTGGCGCGGGGGCTTCCCCTCCTCCTCCTTCCAGAGGACAACCGCGGGCTTTATACGGGTAGGCGGCGGGCCAACCTGGAGCGACTGAGGAAGGTTTTGCAGGAGCTTTTGAAAGGAGCATGAAATGGACCGACAGACCTGGCTTGTTGCCCTAGGAGCTCTCTACGTTGCGGCAGAGGTCATTTCCAACGTCACCGCTGGCAGACTGGTGGAGGTTTTTGGCCTCGTTCTTCCGGGGGCCGCTTTTTTGTACGCCCTCACCTTTACCCTGCGGGATGCCTTTCACTTGGTGGGAGGCTTCGGGCTAGCCAAGCGCCTCGTTTGGGTGGGCCTTTTCGCCAACGCCCTCCTGGTTCTCTACGGGGCCCTGGTGAATGCCCTGCCCCACCCCGCCTTCTTCCACCCGGAGCCTTACGAGGCGGTGCTTTCCACCGCCTTCCGGGTGGTGGGGGCGAGCCTCGCCGCCTACTGGGTCAGCACCATGGCCGACACCCTCCTCTTCGAGCGCTGGCGGGGCTCCCTTTGGGGGAGGGTGGCCTTCTCCAACCTGGCCTCCACAGCCTTGGACTCCATGGTCTTCATCGGTTTGGCCTTCGGGGGCACAGGGGCTCCGCTGGCCCTCATGGTGGGAAGCCAAACGGTGGTCAAGTTCGCCACCAGCCTGCTCCTGCTTCCCCTGGTGTATGGGGTGCGGGCTTCCCTGAGGAGGGCGGTGGCGTGAAGGGTTAAAGCAGCTTTCCTACCCCTCCCACCCCCTCGTCATCAAGCTCCGCATCCCCGTCCAGTAGGCCACCTTCTCCCTGGGGTGGCCTTCTTTGAGGAAGCGGCGGATGGCCCGCCAGCGCAAGGGGAGGGCGAGGTCGGCCCGCCTCTTCCCCTCCGCCTTCACCCCGGCGAAGTCCGCGAACTCGGTGAGGATCCACTTGGCCTCCCCCAGGCCAAGGGGCTTCCCCCGGTTCTTCCCCGGGGCGGGCTTGAGGAGGAGGTGGGGGTAGGGGAGGGGTTGGTGCCCCGCCAGGAACTCCCTCTGGGGGAGCCAGTCCGAGAGGACCTCCCGGGCGAGGGGGGAGAGGGGGACTTCCCGGAGCTTGGTCCCCCGCACCAGTAGGCTCTTCTCCCGCACGTCCTCCTTCCAGAGGTCCGCCACCTCCTTCACCGTGAGGCCCACCTCCCCCAGGAGGACCAGGAGGACCTTGAGGAGGGGACGCCAGTAGGCGAGGGGATAGGCCCCGGCCTTCTCCAGGAGGTCCTGGTAGGCCTCCTCGGGCATGGCCCGGGAGGGGGCGACCACGGGGAGCTCCTGGCGGGAGGGGAGGCGCACATGGGGGGGCATGGGATGCCCGGCCCAGTCCAGGAAGGGGAAGAGGTGCCTGAGGCTTGCCCGGGCCCGCTCCACGGTGCCCCAGGAGAGGGGTCCCCTTTCCCCTCCGGGGAAGCCCCTCTCCTTGGCCTCCAGGAGGAAGGCCTTGGGATCCTCGGGCTCCAGATGGGGCCACCGCCTCCCCTTGAGGGCGAGCCAGCGGACGAAGTAGCCCACGTAATGGGGGGCCGCCCGGTCGGGCTTCTTGCGGCGGCGCACCAGGTAGGCCCAGAGGGCTTCCTTCAGGACCCCTTCGTCCCAGCGGGCCAGGGCTTCTCCCACCAGCCGCTTCCTCTCCTCCGGGTGGTCCCAGGGGTCTAGGGCAAGGCTCTCAGCCATCCTTGCCATCATCCGCGAAGAAGAAGGGCTCTAGTTCCCCCATGGCGCAGCGGCCAACCCTTCGCCCTTGAGCGGGGTAGGCACCCGAAGCCAGAGACCAGAGTGGGTTCACCGGTCGAGGTGTGTTTCGGTTAGACCTACCTAGCTAAGGATGTTTGCAAGAACGGCGGCCCCGGCTTAAGATGAGGTTACTGGCTCTGGGGCGGTTGTGGGACTCTTTTCCAGACTTGACCGTTATACCGCATAGAGCCCCAGGAACCTGAGGGCGGAGAGGGGATGGAAGGAGAAGGTCTCCAGGGCCGCTTTCAAGGTACGCTGGCGCGTGATCTTCTCCCGCATCCCCCTGCGGTGCAGCAGGGACACCAGAAAGGCCCGGAGGACCGCCAAGACTTGCGCCCCCACGCCCCGCACCTGGCAGGCGTCCTCAAGGTAGCTTCGCTGACCATGGAGGAGGACGTCCCGTACCCAAAAGGACCGGTTCTCCACCTCCCACCGGGAAAGGAGAAGCTCCCCAAGCCGCCTCGCGTCCGCCACCTCCGGCCCCAAGCTGGTGAGGGCGTAGCTCACCGTCCGCCGCACCTCCCCCGTCCCCTTGTGCACCACCTCCCGCTCCACCCGCACCACCTGTCGGCACCCGGGAAAGGCCAAGAGCGCATCCGGCAGATAAGGGGAAGCCCAGACCCGGTAGGTCCACACCTCCCCGTCCCGCACCACCTCCCAAGCTGACTCCGTCTCCCCGGGAAGCCGCCTTTCCTCCATCCCCTTGAATACCTCCAGAGCCCACTCCAGCAGTTCCCCCTGGTTGGCCTTCAGGACGAAGAGGTATGCCCCCCTTTTTCCACCACCTTCCCCGCCACCTCCGGGTACAGGTACCCCGCGTCCCCCACCACTACCTTCCCTTTGAGCCCCTCCGCCCCCAGGCGGTCCAGGAGCTCCAGAAGCGCTTGGTCCTCCACGAGCCTGACCTGGGGGCTCTTCCCCTTGCCGCTTCCCCGGAGGTGCTTCCCGTCCACCACCAGGACCCCTCCCAGGTCCACCTCGGGGAAGACCTGGAGGAGGGCCTCCTGGAGCTTCTTTGGGTCCAGACGGTGAAGGAGGAGGGTGAGGATGGTGTGGCCCGGGGGGGTGCGCAGGCCCAGGTGGGGCAAGAGGTGAGGGTTGGCCCGGGCGAAACGTTCCACGCCGCGCAGGGAGTCCACGCGGGCGAGAAAGGCCACCAAGATGAGGGCCAACAAGCCCCACAAGGGATACCGCCGGTTGCGGGCCCTGGGGTCGGGGACTTGGGACAAGGCCTCGCGTAGGGTCATGCCCCCTCTTTACCCCAAGGCCGCATATTGGTCAAGTCTGGCCAGAGGTGGTGCTGTACCACCACGAACACTGGGACGGCACGGGCTACCCAAAGGGGCTCAAGGGGGAGGAGATTCCCCTTCCCGCCCGGGTCTTTGCCGTGGTGGATGTGTGGGATGCCCTTCTCTCCAAGAGGGCCTACAAACCCGCCCTCTCCGAGGACGCGGCCCGGATTGAACTCCTCTCCATGGCGGGCAAGAAGCTGGACCCGGGGCTGGTGGAGGTGTTTTTGCAGGTGGAGGGGATGGACAGTAAAGCCCACACCCCCTAGGGGTGTGGGCCTTGCACAACCTGGTCAGCGCCGCCACACCACCTGGACCGCGCTCACGGTGTAGGTGGGCAGGAGGTCGTTGTTGAAGCCCGTGGTGTAGAGGGTGAGGCCGCCGTTGACCGCAATTCCCACGTTGCTGGAGCTGGTGTCCACCTCACCTCCCGCGGCGATGCCCCCGCGGTAGGTGGCGTCGCCGTTCAGGGTGACCTTGCCCGTGGCCCAGATGAAGGAGGCACTCTGGTCGTTGCTGTAGGACCCGTTGAAGGTGACGTTCCCGCCGGAGATGAGGAGGGGAGAGGCGTTGGCGGAGCTTTGCAGCCTGCCGTTGAAGGTGATGGTGTTCTGGGCCACGAGGGCGCTCGCCCCGGAGAAAAGGGGCCGGTTGTTTCCGTTGAAGGTTATTCCTGAGCCAGAAAAAACCTTGGAATCGGTGAAGGTGGGCTCAGCGTTGAACAGGAGCCCTTTTTTCCCGTAGACCGTGGCGTTGGTGAAGGTGGAGTCTGCCTTGAACTGGATCTCGTCGTTGCTGAGGATCTTCCCCCCGTTCACCGTCACGGTCCCATCCAAAACAGCTTTGTCCTGGGTGACCACCTGGGCATTCGTCCCCACGCTGAGGCTTCCCCGCCGGTTGCCCTGCGCGTCCACCTGCAGCTCTCCGTTCACCTCCAGCCGCGCCTCCGAGGCCAGGGTCAGGGCGCCGTCCTTGCCCACCTTGAAGTTGCCCTCCACCCGCAGGGTGACCCCGGAAGGAATGGTGAGGGAAGCGTTCAGGTCCGGCAGGTTCTGCACGCAGATCACCGCCCCGCTTTGGGCCCCGTCCAGAGCCGCACTCAGGGCGCTGAGGAGGTTGTTACCCGTCACGGATAGGGTGCAGGGGCGCCCCGCCGTGGCCTTGGCGTAGGGGTTGTCCGCCTGGGCCAGGCCCAGGTGGGTGCTCCAGAGGTTGCTCAGGTTGGGGGCAGGGATCCGGGTGGCGGTGCCCACCGTGGCCATCACCCCCTTGAGGCTGTCGTAGCAGGGGGTGTTGTAGCTGGCGTCGTTTTGGCTGGGGGGATTGCCCCAGACGGGGCAGACCAGGGACACCGGCTTGCTCCCCTGGCAGAGGAGACTGTTGTTGGCGGGCTTGCACTGGCTGGCGTAGATGCTCCCGGTGAAGAGGGCCTTGCGGGTGGCCTCGTCCACTTGGTTCAAGGACTTGCACTCCACCGTCCCCGAAGCGTTGGGCAGGCAGATCCGGGGGTCCTGGTCGTTTAGGGTATACCCCTCGTCCCCGTGGAGCCGGGCTCCGTAGAGCTGGATCTGGCCGTTGATGCTGATCCTGCCCCCCGTGAACCACCCTTCTCGGAAGGCACTGCGCACCTCCACGGTGCGGGTGAGGACGGCCTTGGCGGTGTGGACCGCCCGGCCCGCGGTGGCGGTGCTCACCACCTCGTACTGGGTGGGCGGGTTTCCCCCGGAGGGGGTGACGGTCACGGTGTAGCCGTCTCCTGTAAGGGTGGTGCTGGCCGTGGGAGGGTTGGCCCGGATGAAGGCCACGGCGTGGGCCACGCCTCCCTCCGCCAGGGCCTTGGCCTGGGCCTTTTCCCGCAGGTTCTTGGCGCTTTCCAGGTTGCCCTGGGCGAGGAAGGAGAGGGAGAGGCCCAGCATGAGGACCGCCACCATCACCCCCAGGGCCACGACGAGGGCAAAACCTTCTCTTTTCATCCGCCACCTCCTACTTGCCCAAGTTGGGCGTCAGGGTCACCACCAGACGCTCGGCCCGGGGATAGCCGTCCGTGAGGGCCGTGTTCGAGAGGCCAAAGGTGGAGAGGGAAAGCCCATCGGGGAAGGCCAGGCTTGCTCCTGGGGTGAACGCCCTGGCCCCCGTCTTGGCCTTGCCCTTGAGGCGGATGTAGACCGCCACCGCCGCCACCTTGTCCCCCGGGGTGCCCGAGGCCATGGTCACGGTGCGGTTCCCCCGGGTCCAGCCTCCCCCGGGGGCGCGGTAGGCCACCCGGAAGGCCTCCACCTCCCCCTCGAGGGCCCGCCCCAAGACGGGGAGGCCGTCCGTGCCGCAGGCGGGGAGGCCCGTGGCGGCGGGGCTGAGGCAGATGCCGGCGCTGAGGATCCCGCCCTCCGCCTTGTAGCGGACCGCCTTCACCCTCCCGACCCCCTCCGCGAAGCAGAGCCCCTCCATCCCCGCCTCGCAGGCGTAGCGCAGGGTGAGGGCATCCTCCTCCCCCTGGGCCGTCCCCTTCTTCAGGTCCAGGGCCGTTCCGGAGTCCATCCCGTACCCCACCACGAAGAGTTCCCGGGAGAGGGCGGAGGCCAGGAGGGAGGCCTCGTCCGCCAGGAGGGCCTGGGGGCGGACGCGCCGCTCCAGCAGGGTGGAGGCGGAGAGGCTTCGCGCCGCGATGCCCAGCAGGAGGGCCAGCACCGCCACCGTCACCAAGAGCTCCACCAGGGTAAAGCCCCGCCTCATGGCGCAATCACCGTCCTCAAGGTCACCTGGGGGCGGTCCGCGGGCACGGCGAGGGTCACCCGGTAGAGGCTGCCCGTGCTCCCGCCGCAGGTGAGGCTCCCGTCCGTCCCCACGGCACAGGGCTCGTAGGTACACCGCCCCGTCTTCCCCCCAAGGGTCACGATGCCCCCGGTGCTGCTCCCGCCTGCCGCGCACACGGAGGCGATCTGGCCTGGGTTGCGCCGCAGGCCCTCCAGGAAGTTCTCCGCCTCCCGGGTGAGGGCCTGCACCTGCCTTCCCGTGCTCCCCGCCCGCAGGGAGGAGACCTGCAGGCCCACCAGGGCCAGGAGGACCACCGAGAGGAGCCCGAGGCTCAGGGCCACCTCCAAGAGGGTGAGCCCTTCAGTTGCACGCACCCCGCACCTCCTCCACCGCCCCGCCTGCCCTCAAGCAGAGGCGGGCCTGACGGCTTCCCACGCTCAAGGTCAAATCCCCGGTCCCCGCAGGCTGGCCGAGGCCGTTGAACCGCCAGGGGCCTCCGCCAAAGGAGATGCCCTGGGGATTTAACTCGCGCAAGGTGGCCTCGCCCGCATCCCATTGCCCGTTGCCGTTGGCGTCCACGTAGACCCCCAGGCGCCCGTTCTGGACGACGAGCAAGGTAGGGGACTCCCGCCGCACCGCCTCGGTGCGGGCCAAAGCTGCTACCTGGCGGGCCTCGGAGAGGGCAGCCCGCAGGCGGAAGGCAGCCACCCAGTCGGAGCGGGCCACCAAGGCCAGGAGGATGCCCAGCACCCCCAGGACCACCAGCAGCTCCAAAAGCGTCATGCCCCTTTGCAAGCCACCACCTCCTCCCTGGGCATACCACGGTCTGGGGGGCGGGTGCATCCCCCAAACGGGGGGGTCAGGGGAGGAGCCCCGGCCAGGAGGTGGCGAGGCGCATGAGGGCTGTCCAGGGGAGGAGGGCCCACCAGGAGGGGTTGAGGGCAAGGAGAAGGACTGCTCCCGGCAGACGGAGGCGCCAGGCGGCTACCCCTGCCCCGTAGACCAGGACGGGCAGGAGGACGGGCAGGTAGCGGGGGGAGATGGGCTGGAAACCCAGGGCGAAGAGGAGGCCCACGGCCAGGACAAAGGGGAGGAGGGCCTGGCGCTCCAGGAGGAGGCCCAGGAGGGCCATGCCCCAGAAGAGTGCCCCCAAGGGGAGGAAGAGGGGGTCGGGAGCCCCGTAGAGGAGCAGGAGCATCTCCTTGAGGCGGGCGTAGGGGTCCTGGTTCCAGTGGTAAAGCTGGTGCACCTTGCTGGCCTGGTGGGCCACCGCGGGAAGCCAGGGCAGGAAAGCGAGGAGAGGGAGGAGGGCCCTCCTGATGCCGAAGCGGAGGCTCAGGGAGAGGGCCACCGTCCCCGCCAGGTAGTGGGTCCAGAGGGCCGGGGCCGTGGCCCCGGCCCAGAGGGGGAAGCTCCTTCGCTTGGCCCCCAGGAGGGCGGCGGCCACCAGCAGGGCGGCCAGGGGGTACATGCGGAACTCCGTGTCCTGGAGGAGGGCCTGGGGCAGAAAGCCCCAAAGGCTCCCCCCCCAGGAGGGCCAGGGGGGCGGGGAGGCCCTGGGCCCTCAGGGAGAAGAAAAGAAGGGGGGCCACGGCGCTTCCCAGGAGGACGGGGAGGAGGCGGAGGGGTACCTCCCCCTCCACCCCGAAAAGCCCCAGGAAGCTGGCCCAGGCCCCCAGGACCAGGTAGCCCAGGGGGGGTGGAAGTCCTCCGTCCGCAAGGCCTGAAGGAGCTGGCCGGGGGGCAGGGTGCCCACCTCCAGGGTCCAGTCTTCGTCGAACCAGAAGGGGGGGTTCTCCTGGAGCAGGAGCCCTCGAGGGAGGAGGGCCAGGAGGAAGAGGAGGAGGGCGAGGGTGCGGTCGGTCATGGCCTCACCCAGAAGAGGAGGATCTGCCCCTGCTCGCCCAGGAGGCGGGCCCTTTCCCGCAGGAGGGGGAGGAGGTGGGGATGCTCCCCGGCGGCGATCCGTAGGGAGTTCAGACCGATCACCAGGTAGCCTTCTCGGAGGGAGCCTGGGTCCCCGTCCCAGAGGTAAACCTGGCAGGGACGGCACACGTGTTTGAGGACGCCTCCCAGCGGCTTGCTGCTGGCGGTCACTTTTCTCGGGGCGAGGTTCAGGGGGAGGGCCAGGAGGGAAGGCGAGCGGAAGGCCAGGTAGTCCCGGGTGGTGAGGGGAAGGGCCAGGGACCAGGCCAGGAGGGGAACGCCGAGGAGCAGGAAAGCGGTGCGCCAGGGGAGGAGGGAAAGGCCTAGGGCAGCGGTGGCCAGGATTAGGGGAAGGGGCAGGGTCACGTAGCGCACGCTGTAGGCGTTGAACCCCGTGGCCGCGGGGAGGAGGAGGAGCCAAAGCCCCAGGAAGAGGAGGAGGGTGAGCCCGGGGAGGCGGCCTTTGGGGTGGAGGGCTGCCAGCAGGCCGAGGAGCCAGAGCCCGGCCCCCACGGCCACCAAGGCGGGTTCGGGGCTGTGGGAGAAGGCGGCCATCTGGGGCAGGGCTTTCTCCGGCAGGCCGTTGAAGGGGCTCTTGTCGGGGAGGCCGGCCGCCTGAAGGGGCACCGCGTGGAGGCCCCAGGGGAGGAAGAGGAGGTAGGGGAGGAGGCCTTTTGCGCCGAAGGAAAGGGCGGGAAGGAGGAGGAGAGGGAGGGCCAGGTAGTGGGCGTGGAAGGCCAAGGCCGCGGCCAGGGCGAAGCCCCAGTAGCGCCCCCTGGCCCAAAGGAGGAGGGCGAGGGCTGCCAGGAAGGCCGCCGGCGGGTAGACGTGGACCTCCGCCTCCCGCATGAGGGCCGCTGGGGCCAGGGCGTAGAGGAGGCCCGCGCCCAGGGCGGCGGGCCAGGAGGCGCCCAAGGCCCCGGCCAGGAGGGCGGTGAGGCCGGAGGTGCCCGCTCCCAGGAGGGCGGAGAGGATCCGGAGGCCCCTTTCCACCCCGGGATCGCGGTGGGTCAGGGGATCCTCCAGGCCCAAGGCCTCGGCCCAGAGGCGGTAGAGGGCGTAGGAGAGCGGGGGGTGGCTGTCCTCTCCCACCAGGCGGGAAAGGGCGGCTTCCGGGGAAAGGCGGAAGGCGGCGAAGTTGGCGGTCCACACCTCGTCGTACCAGAAGGGAAGTTCCAGGCCCACCAGCCCCAGGCGGAGGAGCAGGCCCAGGAGGAAGGGGAGGACGAAGAGGAGGAGGGGCCTCATCCCGCCCTCCCCCAGGCCCAGCGGAGGGCCCTTTCCGCCAGGAGGAAGAGGCCCAGGAGGAGGAGGGTGGCGGCGAAGGGGGGAAGGCGCACCCCCAGGGGCCAGGCCACCAGGAGGACCAGGGGCACGGCCAGGCCCGGCCCCTTGAGGAAGGCGGCGTAGGCGGGGCCCAGGCGGGCCCCCATCCGGCCTGCCGCCAGCCAGTAGAGGCCGTAGGGCAGGAGGAGGACCAGGAGGGGCAGGTAGGCTTCTCCCCGCGCCCCCAGGCGGCCCAGGGCCTCCAGGCGGCCCGGGAGGGGCAGGCGCCGCCCCAGGGGGTAGAGGAGGAGGGGGAAGGCGTAGTAGAGGCCGAGGAGGAGGGGCACCCACTCCCGGGCCTGGCCGAAGGCCAGGGAGAGGCCCAGGGAGGGGGCGAGGAGGGTGAGGAGGGGGTAGAGGGCTTCCGTCACGGCTTTTTCTCCCAGAGGAAGAGGGGGACGAGGTCCCGGTTCAACACCTTCAGCTCCCCCCCGGGTGTGGGCCAGGTCCAGCAGGTATTGCAGGCGGACCTGGGCCTCCGTGCTCCATCCTGGGTACTGGAGGAGGACCAGGACCCCGGTCGTGTCAAGAGTTATGTGTAAGAGTCTGTGTACGGGGGCATACCGCTCCTGAAGCATCTTCTCCAGCACCTCCTTCACCTCCGAGAACCCCTTTAGTTTCCGTTCTGCCCACCTCCCTGCAAGATGTTCGCTTCGCGAAGCAGCCTGCCTCTCCGACTCCAGGTAAAGAAGCTTGTACACCGCCTCTTCCTTAGGAAACTTGTGGTCCCGCACCTTCGTCCCCCGCCGCACTTCCCGGATAAACCGCTCCATCAGGTTGGTGCTCCGCAAGTACGGCCAAAGCACCTTGGGGTACCCGTAGAACCGCAGGAAGGCCCCCGAATCCTGTACCCAAAGCCCCACCACCCCCGGGTACCGCG
>Ga0207870_100317_pt1 | contig 35196 bp, 33 predicted proteins | sample CeladaPassage60B_FD_187477 | JGI IMG/M metagenome (GOLD analysis project Ga0207870, IMG submission 187477) | Cellulose-adapted microbial communities from the Joint BioEnergy Institute, USA - Passage3 60B (SPAdes) (version 2) | ecosystem: Engineered > Bioreactor > Continuous culture > Unclassified... | reverse complement strand
CCGGTTTGGTCAGTTGGTTGGTGGCGTTGGCGATTGTGCGCTGGCAGCATGCGCATGCGCATTTTACCAGCGATGATGCGAACGGGGTGCAGAAATTCCACGCGTGGCAGGCGGCGCGTATCGGCGGTGTCGCAGTGGCGGGGGGGCTGGCGGCGCTCTGCGGGTGGCTGGCGTGGCGGTCGAGTGCGGAGGTGGCTGCGGGGGTTACGCAGTTGCTTGTGGCGGGGGTTCCGGTGTTTGCGGCAGGGCTCGCTGAGGATGTGACGCGGCGGGTGGCGCCGCGCTGGCGGTTGATCGCCGCGTTGGTTTCTGCGGCGTTGGCGTGGTGGTGGGTGGGGGCGCAGGTGGTGCGGACCGACGTGCCGGGTTTGGATGGGTGGTTGGCAGCGCCGTGGGTGTCGTTGCTCTTTACCGTGGTGGCGGTGGGCGCGGTGACCCATGCGTTCAATGTGATCGATGGGTTCAATGGGTTGGCGAGCATGAGTGCGGCGTTGATCTTGGCCGCGGTGGGGTATGTGGCGGTGCAGGTAGGGGATTGGTTGGTTCTGACGGTGGCCCTGGGCGGCATTGGGGCGTTACTGGGGTTCTGGTTTTGGAATTGGCCACGCGGGGTGATTTTTTTGGGCGATGGTGGGGCCTATTTGACCGGTTTTTGGGTGGCGGAAGCGGTGGTGCTGTTGGTGGCGCGTAACAATGCGGTGTCACCGTGGTTTGCGGTGATGGTGCTGGCGTATCCGGTGACGGAGCTCCTTTTTTCGATCTGGCGGAAGTGGCGCCGGGGGCGGTCGCCGATGCAGCCCGATGGGGTACATCTGCATATGTTGATCTTTCGTCGTCTGGTGCGCTGGAGTACGGAAGGGGGAGAAGGGCCGGTGGGGGTGTGGTGGCGCAATGCGATGACTTCGCCCTATTTGTGGGCGCTGACGGTCTTTTCGCTGTTACCGGCGATGTTGTGGTGGCGGTCGACGCCCGTGTTGGTGGGGTGCGTGGTGGCGTTCGTGGTGGGGTATGGGTGGATGTACCGGGCGATCGTACGCTTTCGGGGCCAACGCTGGTTGCGGTTGAGGGGTTAGATTTTCCGCCGCCACGAAGTGCCGCTGGGGGTGTCTTCGAGGATGATGCCTGCTTCCAGGAGTTGCGCGCGAATGGCGTCGGCGCGGGCGAAGTCGCGCGCTTTGCGGGCAGCCGCCCGTTCCGCGATGAGCGCTTCGATGGTTTCCGGGGTGAGTGGTTGGGTCAGGGTGCCAGAAGCAGGGGCAGCGCCCGCAGTACCCGCAGCGCAGGTGCGGTCAGCACCCGCGGTGCCCGTGTCCGCGGTTGGCGGGGTGGTCGGGTTGGGGTGCGCCGGGACGTCGGGACTGGGTTCGCTTTGGCCAGATGCCGCTGTGTGGGGCGTGGCGATAGTAGGTTGGGCTGGGAGGCCCTGGCGCCAGGCTGGTAGGCCGGTGTAAAGGAGCCCGAGGAGTTCGGCGCTGGCCAGGAACGCGGCTTTGCGCTCCGGCGTGGGTTGGGCGCGCAGTTCTGCGGCGAGTTCGTGGAGCGCCGCAAGGGCTGCTGGGGTGTTGCAGTCGTTCGCCAGCGCGGCAACGACCGCTGGGTGGGCGCCAAGGCCGAGGAGTTGCGGGGCGGGGTTTGCAGCGGGGGCGCTTGAGGCGGTTTCTGCGGTCAAGGCGCTTGGGTGGTGGGCGTCCTGAGGCGAAAGGCCCGGGTAGGCGGGGTTGGGGCCTTGAGTGGCGTCCCACGGGGTGTGGGTGGGGCCGAATCGTTGGGTGAGTTGGGTGATGCGTGCTTCGGTAAGGCCAATAGCGCGACCCCACGCGGTGAGGTCGATCGCGGCGGGCGGGATTTCCGCGGTGCGCGCAAGCGTGGTGTAGAGGCGGTCGAGCGCGCGCGCGGCTTGCGCGAGCGCTTCGGGGGTGAAGTCGAGCGGTTTGCGGTAGTGGCCCGTAAGGAGCACGGCGCGGATCACTTCGCCCGGGTATTGGGCGAGGAGTTCGCGCACGGTGCGGAAGTTGCCGAGCGATTTGGACATTTTTTCGCCGGCGATGGTGAGGTAGCCGTTGTGCATCCAGTAGCGGGCGTATTCGCTGGTGCCGTGGGCGCAGCAGCCTTGCGCGATTTCGTTTTCGTGGTGGGGGAAGATGAGGTCTTGCCCGCCGCCGTGGATGTCGATGGGAAGCCCCAGGTGTTTGGCGATCATCGCGGTGCATTCGATGTGCCAGCCGGGGCGGCCGCGGCCCCACGGGGAGTCCCAGCCGGGGAGTTCGGGCGGGGAGGGTTTCCAGAGGACGAAGTCGGCCGGGTCTTTTTTGTACGGGGCGACGTCGACACGCGCGCCGGCGATCATTTCGTCGCGCTGGCGGTGGGAGAGGCAGCCGTAGGAGGGGTCCGAGGGGACGTGGAAGAGGACGTGCCCTTCGGCTTCGTAGGCGTGGCCGCGGGCGATCAGCCGCTCGATGAGCGCGATCATCTCCGGGATGTGGTCGGTGGCGAAGGGTTCGACGTCGGGCAGGAGCGCGCCGAGTTGAGCGATGTCTTCGTGAAACGCTTGGGCGTAGCGTTCGGCGAGTTGCCGGATGGGGATGCCTTCGGCTGCGGCGGCGGCGTTGATTTTGTCGTCGACGTCGGTGATGTTGCGCGCGTAGCGGACGGTGGGGTAGGCCAGGCGCAGGAGGCGCACGAAGGTGTCGAAGACGACGACGGGGCGGGCGTTGCCGATGTGGATGTAGTTGTAGACGGTGGGGCCGCAGACGTAAAGCGTGACGCGGTTGGGGTCGGCCGGGGTGAAAAGGCGGTCGCTGCGGGTTCGGGTGTCGTGAAGGGTGATCTGCATCGGCGTAACGGGTATGGGTGCGGGCAAAACGGTTTGCGGCGAAGAAACCGGGAGGCGCCAGCTCGAAAAAAGTGTGCGTGGCGGTTACCCGGCGCGCAGTTTTTCCATCCGTTCGTGGCGTTCTTGCGCTTCGATCGAGAGCGTGGCGGTGGGGCGCGCGAGGAGGCGTCTGAGGCCGATGGGTTCGCCGGTCTCTTCGCAGTAGCCGTAGGTGCCTTCGTCGATGCGTTTGAGCGCTTCGTCGATCTTTTTCATGAGTTTGCGTTCGCGGTCACGCACGCGCAGTTCGAGCGCCTGTTCTTCTTCGATGGTGGCGCGGTCGGTCCAATCCGGGGTGGCGACGTTCTCTTCCGCGAGGTGCTGCGTGGTTTGTTGCGCGTTTTCCATGAGTTTGCGCTTTTCTTCGAGGAGCAGCCAGCGGAAGAACGCGAGTTGCCGTTCGTTCATGTACTCCTCTTCGGGCATCGCAAGGAGTTCTTCGACGGTGGGTAAATCCGCAGGTTTGTTGCTGAGGTCCATGGGGTTCTCCTCTTCCCGTTTGGTTGGCGGGTAAGGTGGCGATTGTACCTTAGGTCGTTGCCAATGTGCGTGGGGTTACGGTTTTTTGGTACAGCGTGGCAGGGGAGAGTTCGAGGCCATTGGGCCAGCAAAGTGCTCCGGCATCGAGGAAAAAGCGCTGAAAATAGGTTTCGTCACGCAGCGGCTCCAACAGAGGGCCTTGTCGCTGCAGGAGTGCTTTACCGTCCAAGATGCCGTGCTGGCCATCAGAGAAGGTGAGGTCGATTTGGTAATTACCGCGATAGGTTGCGTGAATGATTTTAATCATCGAGGTCGGCTCCGGGGATGCGTTCCAAAGGTTCGAACCGTTGCGCCCGCGCCCAGTTGTCAAGGAGTGCATTCGGCGGTGGATGGTCGTCATGCCACATGCGGACGAGGATACCAAAGAAGGTCGCGATGATGGGCATACGAAATCTCGGTGTGAAACGGGTTTGAAACGGGTTCGATTGTACTGTTATTCGTCATCTTCGTGGCGCCCCAACTTCCGCGCGAAGACGTTGCGGCTGACGCCCAGAAGTTGCGCGGCGCGCTGTTTGTGGCCGTGGGTGTAGTCGAGCGCGGTGTGCAGGAGGCAGGTGTCGAACTGTTCGCGCAGTTGGGCGTAGAGCGGTGTGGCAGGCGGGGCGGTTTCGGCTTGGGCAAGGAGGGTGCGAAGGGTTGCGGCGAGGGCGGTTTGCCAGTCGGGTAGCGTTGGATGTGTGGTTGCGTTGGCTGAAGGGGGTGGTACGGCAGGCTCGCGGGAAGGCGAAGGGTGTTGGGTGGCGTCTGGGGGTGCCGCGTGGTGGGGGGCTGTTTGAAGTGGCGTTTGGGGTTGCGTTTTGGGGTGCGTTTCGCGCAGCGTTTTGAGTGGTGTTGCGGTCGCGGGGGAGAGGTGTCGAGCTGGGGACTCTAGCGAAAGGGGGTGTTCGGCGGGTTGCGGGGGGGATGGCCGGAACGTTTCGGGGAGGTCTTCGGGGGTGATCGTGGCGGCGGGCGCCATCACGGTGAGCCAGTGGCAGAGGTTTTCGAGTTCGCGGACGTTGCCGGGGAAGGGGTGGTGGGTGAGGCAGGCGATTGCGTCGGGGCTCAGGCGTTTGGGTTCGACGCCGAGTTGTTGCGCGGCGCGTTTGAGGAAGTGGTCGGCAAGGAGTGGGATGTCTTCTTGGCGTTCGCGCAGCGGCGGGAGGGTGAGGCGAATGACGTTGAGGCGGTGGTAGAGGTCTTCGCGAAAGGTGCCGTCGGCGACTTTCGCGGCCAGATTCTGGTGGGTGGCGGCGATGATGCGCACGTCGACCCGTTTGAGTTCGCGTCCGCCCAGGCGGTGGAATTCGCCAAGCGCCAGGACGCGCAGCAGCCGGGTTTGGAGTTCGAGCGGCATGTCGCCGATTTCGTCGAGGAAGAGGGTGCCGCGGTGGGCCTCTTCGAAGCGGCCGGGGCGGGCGGTGGTGGCGCCGGTGTAGGCCCCTTTTTCGACGCCGAAGAGTTCGGCTTCGAGGAGGTCGCGCGGGATCGCAGCGGTGTTGATCGCGACGAAAGGGCCTTGCGCGCGGGGGCTGTGGCGGTGCAGCGCTCGCGCGACCAGTTCTTTGCCGGTGCCGGTTTCGCCGATGATGAGAACAGTAGCGTGCGAGGTGGAGAGGCGGCCGATGGCGCGGTAGACGGCTTGCATGGCTGGGGATGCGCCGATCAGTTCAGGGGCATGCGGGGGTGGCGCTGTTGCCGCTTCCGCGGGTTGTCTGTCCATGGGCCGTTGCGCGGTTTGCCAGGCTCGGGTGATCAGGGCGACGGCGTCATTGACGTCGAAGGGTTTGGGGAGGTATTCGAACGCGCCGACCTGGAACGCTTGGACGGCGGCGTCGAGGTCGGAGTAGGCGGTCATGAGGATCGCGGTGAGGTTGGAGTGCTGCTCTTTGAGCGCGGCGACGAGGGAGAAGCCGTCGATGCCGGGCATGCGCACGTCGGTGACGAGGACCGCGGGGGGGTGGGTTTTCGCAGCGGCGAGCGCGGTTTGTGGGTCGGCGAAGAGGCGGTGCGGGAGGTGGGCCCGCTCGAGCGCTTTGCCGAGCACCCAGCGGATGGCGTCGTCGTCGTCGACGATCCAGATTTCCGGGGTGGTCATCGGTCACGCTCCCATTGGGGGTCGGGAATGGGGAGGAGGACGGTGAAGGTGGTGCCGCGCGCGTTGCTGGTGAAATGGATCGCGCCGCCGTGTTCGGTGGCGATTTCGTGGGCGATCGCAAGTCCAAGGCCGCTGCCGCCAGGACGGTTGCTCACGAGGGGGTAGAAGAGGTGGTCGCGCAGCGTTTCGGGGATGCCGGGGCCGTTGTCGGCGATGTCGATGCGGGCAGCGAGCCGCCACCGTTTTTTGCCCAGGGTGACTTGGCGGGCGACGCGGGTTTTGAGGGTGATCGTGCCGCGACCGTCGGTGGCTTGTGCGGCGTTTTTGAGGAGGTTGAGAAAGAGTTGGACGAACCGTTCGCTGTCGAGGAGTAGCGGTGGGATGCTGACGTCGTAGTCGCGGGTGATCGTAAGTTCGGGGTATTCGGCGGCGATGAGCCGACGGGCCTGTTCGAGGGGCTGGTGGAGGTCGGTCGGGTGGAGGTGGGGGTGCTGGTGGGTGGTGGTGAGGCGCGTGAGCAGGGTGTGGAGCCGGTCGGCTTCGCGGACGATCACTTCGGCGTATTCGGCGTGGGGGGTGTTGGCGAGCTCCAGGGCAAGGAGCTGCGCGGCTCCTTTGATGCCGCCCAGGGGGTTTTTGATTTCGTGCGCGATCGCGCGCGCCATCTCTTGCACGGCGTGTTGCAGCCGTTGCCGTTGTTCGGCTTCGGTGGTGAGGCGTTGGCGGTCGACGGCTTTGAGTTCGACGAGGAAACCGCCCGGTGGGTTGGGGCGGGGGCAGACGGTGAGGTCGGCGTGCCAGGGGTCGCCGTCGGGATGGGAGAGGAGGGTGTCGGTGGTGGTGTAGAACCAGCCCGAGCGAGCCGCGGCGTCGAGCGCTTGGGTGAGTCCGGGTGCGGTGCCCAGCATCGCGGTGACGGGTTGGCCGGCGAGTTGGTTGCGGCTGCGGTTGAGGAGGTGTTCGGCGGCGGCGTTGACGAAGGTGATGCGGGCGTGCGCGTCGAGAACGAGCACCGCAGTGGCCAGTTCGTCCAGGGTGGGGAGCATCCGGTCAGCGGAGGCGGTCGAGTTCACGGGTGATCGCTTCGAGGTTGCGGCGGTGGCGTTCGAGGCGTTGCCGCAGGGTGGCCTGCGCGTCGGCGGGGGCGGTGGCGAGTTCGGTTTCGAGGGTTGCGATCTGTTTCTGTTCGTTTTCGAGTTCGGTGCGGAGGATGCGGCGGCGCAGGTCGTCACGGGGGACGAGTTGCGCGGGTTCGCCGACGGGGCGGGATGTCGTTGGCGTGGTGTTTCCGGCGCGACGCGAGGGTCCCGGTTGGGCCTCGGGGAGGGTAAGGAGCTCGCACCGTTTGCCGCGCGTGACGCGCATGTCGTTGGTGTAGAGGACTTCGCCATGGCCGGCGTCGCATTTCCAGAGCCGCGCCCATGCAGGCTGCGGCGAGAGGAGCGCCGCGGCGAGCGCGGCGCATCCCCAAAGTAGTGACGAGGTGCTCAGAGTGTGTCGGGGTGCGATCACACGCTGTAGTAGAGCTCGAATTCGACCGGATGGGTGGTCATGCGCAGCCGCTGCACCTCTTCCATCTTGAGGTCGATGTAGGCGTCGATGAAGTCGTTGGAGAAGACGCCACCGCGGGTGAGGAATTCACGGTCTGCGTCGAGCGCTTCGAGCGCCTGGTCGAGGCTGTGGCAGACGGTGGGGATCTTCGCGTCTTCTTCCGGCGGCAGGTCGTAGAGGTTCTTGTCCGCCGGGTCGCCCGGGTGGATCTTGTTTTGCACGCCGTCGAGCCCGGCCATCAGGAGCGCCGCGAACGCCAGGTAGGGGTTCGCCGCCGGGTCGGGGAAGCGGGTTTCGATACGACGCGCTTTCGGGTTGGCGACATAGGGGATCCGGATCGACGCCGAGCGGTTGCGTGCCGAGTAGGCGAGTTTCACTGGCGCTTCGAAATGGGGCACCAACCGTTTGTAGGAGTTGGTGGTGGGGTTGGTGAGCGCGTTGAGCGCCCGGGCGTGCTTGATGATGCCGCCGATGTAGTAGAGGGCGAATTCGGAAAGCCCGGCGTAGCCGTTGCCGGCGAAGAGGTTCTGCCCGTCTTTCCAGACCGACTGGTGGACGTGCATGCCGCTGCCGTTGTCGCCGACGATCGGTTTGGGCATGAAGGTGGCGGTTTTGCCGTATTGGTGTGCGGTGTTGTGGACGACGTATTTGAGGGTTTGCGTCCAGTCGGCACGGCGGGTGAGGGTGTTGAACTTGGTGCCGATTTCGCACTGCCCCGCGGTGGCCACTTCGTGGTGGAAGACTTCGACCGGAATGCCGATCGCTTCGAGGGTGAGCACCATCGCAGCGCGCAGGTCGTGGAGGCTGTCGACTGGCGGGACCGGGAAGTAGCCACCTTTGACGCGCGGGCGGTGTCCTTTGTTGCCGCCTTCGAATTTTTCCGCGGTTGCCCACGCCGCCTCTTCGGAGAAGATTTTGACGTAGCTGCCGGACATGTCTACGGACCATTCGACCGAGTCGAAGATGAAGAATTCGGGTTCGGGGCCGAAGTAGGCGGTGTCCCCGAGACCGGTCGATTTGAGGTAGGCTTCGGCGCGTTTCGCGATCGAGCGCGGGTCGCGGTCGTATCCTTTGCCGTCGGCGGGTTCGATCACGTCGCAGGTGAGGACCAGCGTGGTCTCTTCATAGAACGGGTCGATGTAGGCCGTGGCGGGATCCGGCAAGAGGAGCATGTCGGAGGCTTGGATCCCTTTCCAACCGGCGATCGACGAGCCGTCGAACGGTTGGCCGCGCTCGAAGATCTCTTCTTCGAATGCTGAAATGGGGAGCGTGGTGTGTTGTTCTTTGCCGCGAATGTCGGTGAAACGAAGGTCGACGAATTGAACGTCGTTTTCCGATACGAGGCGCATCACGTCTTCGGTGTTCATCGGGAATGCTCCTGAGTGGTGAAAAAGCGAGTAGCGATCTTATCAGCAAACTGCGTGCCATTTTAGGAAACGGTCGAATCACGGCGGTTGTGCACTCAAACGATGCGGTAATGCACATTTTTGGTGCATTGTTGCACGATTATGGTTCAAGGGCAAGGTACCAATGCACCGATTTGATGCATGGCATTTGCTGACGCAGGATAGCCGTGGCTTCGGCGCGCCGTTCCGGGTGTTCGACGAATGGGCGAAGGGCTTGGGGTACGGGTGCGGGAAGGAGGAGATCGAGTTCGCACCGCCCGCCGAGGTAGTGGATTTGCAGCCATTCGCTGGCGAACGCGGGAAAGCCCAGCGCGTGGCGCACCGCGGCGAGGAGTTCGGCTCGCTCCGGTACGGGGGCGTGCGCTGGGGCGTCCGGGGCTTGGTCCGGTTCGTGGTCGATGTGGATGGTGACGTCGCCGACCGTGAGCTCGTGTTCTTCGTGGAAACGGGTTTTGAGGCGCGAGATGACCTTTTCGGCAACGCGGTGTCCTTCGGAGACGGTGAGGCGCGGCGCGACTTGGACGTGCGCGTCGACGAGCGCCTGGTGCCCCATCCGCCGGGTGCGCAGTTCGTGGACGTCGACGACGCCCGGCGTAGCACGAATCGTTTCGGCAATCGCGGAGACCTGCTCGGGTTCGAGCGCGGTGTCGACCAGTTCGGCGAGCGCACGATAGGCGAAACGCACGCCCATCGACGCGATGAGGAAACCGACGATCGCGGCGGCGATCGGTTCGAGCGCCGGGGCGCCGAGCAGGCTCGCGCCGATGCCGACGGCGACGACGAACGACGACGCGGCGTCCGAGCGGGCGTGCCATGCGGCCGCGACGAGCACGGGTGCGTTGAGTTTTTTGCCGCGGTGTTTGAGCCAATGGTAGAGTCCCTCTTTGCTGGCAAGGACAAGCAACGCGACGACGAGCGCGGGGTAGGTGACGGGTGGGAGCGGTTCGGTGGCTTGCAGGCGGTTGGCAGCGGCCCAGACGAAACCGCCGCCGACAGCGACGAGAACGATGCCTAGCGAGAGGCTGGCGAGCGTCTCCAGCCGGCCGTGACCGTAAGGGTGATCGGCGTCGGGCGGTGCGCCCGCGCGGCGACTTGCCCAGGCGATCAGCGCGTCGGTGGTGAGGTCGGCGAGGGTATGGAACGCGTCGGCAACCAAGCTGAAGGCGTTGGCGAGCAATCCCACCGCGATTTGCAAGACGGCGAGGGTGGCGTTCGTTGCCATTGCGGTGACACTAGCGCGTGCGACCTTCTGGCTGCGCGGTGTCGTTCCGGTGGGAGTCGTTGCCTTAGGGGGTGTGCTAGGCGAACGTTTTTCCCTTGGCGTGGTCTCTTTTTCGGGAGCAGGATTCGGGGGTATGATCGGGTGCGACACGGCAGGAGGCAACGATGAGCGAACTGCATGACATTTTAGCAGCGGCGGGGCGGCGGCGTACGGAATTGGGGTTGCCCTACGCCGGGGCATTGACGCCGCCCGAGGCGTACGCCGTTTGGCGTGGGATTCCCGGCGCGGTACTCGTCGATTGCCGGACGCGCGCCGAATGGGATTGGGTGGGACGCGTGCCCGGCGCAGTGGAGATCGAGTGGGTGACCTACCCGGAGATGACGCTGAACCCCCATTTTTTGACCCAATTGCGCCGACAGGTCGACCCGGAGGCGGTGGTGCTCTTTTTGTGCCGCTCTGGGGCGCGGTCGCACCATGCGGCGAGCGCTGCGGCGGCGGCCGGGTATGCAAGCGCTTATAATATTTTGGAAGGTTTCGAAGGCGACAAAGATGCCGAAGGCCACCGCGGCACCGTGGGTGGGTGGAAATTCCACGGGCTGCCCTGGCTTTCGCCGTAAGCAGTGAGGATTTTGCGATGAGTGCATTCGATCAGGCGCTGGCCGAGGTTGCTGAGCCGCAAAAGAGCGCGGGTGAAGCGATTCCGTTTGCGGAATTCGCCGGATTGAGCGACGAGGCGTGTCAGGAGCGGATCGTCGCGGCCCGCACGAAGCTGGGAAGTGAGGCGGTGATCCTTTGTCACCACTACCAGCGGGCCGATGTTTATCGGCACGCCGACCTCACCGGCGATTCGTTGAAATTGGCGCGTCTGGCAGCGCAGACCGATGCGCGGTATATCGTCTTTTGTGGCGTCCATTTCATGGCCGAAGTGGCCGATATTTTGAGTAAGCCCCAGCAGGTGGCGATTCTGCCCGACCTTTCTGCCGGTTGCTCGATGGCCGATATGGCCGACCTGCCCAAGGTGACCCGCGCGTGGCGCGAATTGGGCGAGGTGTTGGGCGACGACCCGGAACAGACCTACACACCGGTGACCTATATCAATTCCGCGGCCGACCTGAAGGCGTTTTGTGGGCAACATGGCGGGATCGTGTGCACCTCGACCAACGCGCCGCAGATCGTCGATTGGGCGCTCAAGGAGCGGCCGAAGCTCCTCTTCTTCCCGGATCAGCATCTGGGGCGATGGACGGGTTATAAGCGCGGGATTGCGCTCGAGAAGATGAAGGTGTGGGATCCCGATCTGCCCTATGGGGGGCTGACCCCAGAGGCGATTCGCGATGCCGAGATTCTGCTGTGGAAAGGACACTGTTCGGTGCATCAGATGTTTACGCCGCAGCAGATCGACCGCTGGAAAGCGAAGTACCCCGATGGCTTCGTGATTGCGCACCCGGAGTGTTCGCTCGAGGTCTGCTTGAAGTCCGACTATGTCGGGAGCACCGAATTCATTCAGAAGACGATCCGCGAAGCACCGCGGGGCACGAAGTGGCTGGTGGGGACCGAGCTCAACCTGGTGAGCCGCCTGGCCGAGGAGATGGCGGCTGAAGAGAAGGTGGTCCATTTCATGGGCGGGGTGGTGTGCATGTGTTCGACGATGCAGCGCATCGACCCGCAGCATCTGGCGTGGACGTTGGCGAATCTGGCCAACGGGGTCGTGGTGAACCGCATCCAGGTACCGGAGTCCGTGGCGCACTGGGCACGGGTGGCGCTGGATCGGATGCTGGCGGTCGGTTGAGGTTGCCGAACGCGGTGACGCCACCAACCGTTTCGGTTCTGACCTACAACATCCACAAGGGGTGGGCGCCGTGGCGCACGCGGGTGACGATTGCGGCGATGCGCGAGGCGTTGCGCGCCGTGGCACCCGACTTCGTGTTGTTGCAGGAGGTGCGCGGGGCGCTCTTCGATCCCGAGCGGGCTGCGCGCGAGCACGTGCCGCAACACCGCTATTTGGCGGAAGGGGCGTGGCCGTATGTGGCGTACGGGGCAAACCGCTTCACCGTGGCGGGGCACCATGGCAATGCGGTGCTTTCGCGTTTTCCGATCGTGGCGCAGCGTAACCACGATCTCTCGGCTGCGCCGCGGTGGGAGTCGCGTGGGGCGCTCGAAGTGGTGGTGGCAATGGGCGCGCAGCGCGTGCATCTCTTTTCCCTTCACTTGGGGTTGCGACACCGTTGGCGCCAATGGCAGTTGGCGCGGCTGCGCGAGCTGGTGGCCGCTGTGCCGGAGGGGCGGCCGGTGATCGTCGGTGGCGATTTCAACGATTGGGAGCGTGCCGCGTGCCTGCGTTTCGCGGCGCCGTTGGGGTTGCAGCGGGTGGATGCGGGGTTGAAGCGGCCGTTACGCACCTATCCGGCGCGTGGGTGGCGGTTTGGCCGCCTCGACCGGCTTTATGTGCGTGGGTTCGCCGTACTCGATGCGCAGGTGTTGCGACGCGCGCCGTGGTCGCGGCTCTCCGACCATCTGCCGCTGTTGGCGCGGCTGGCGTGGGTGGCGTAGGCGGTTGGTTGTGACGATTGCGCCGTTTCGTTCCGGGCACCAGGTAACGCTGCTGGAAAATGGGGCGGCGTTCTTCCCGGCGCTCATCGCGGCGATCGACCGCGCACAGGTCGAGTTCTGGCTGGAAACCTATATTTTCGAGGTCGACGAGGTCGGTTCCGCAGTGATCGCGGCGCTGGTGCGCGCGGCGCAGCGCGGGGTGATGGTGCGCCTTCTGGTCGACGGTTTTGGCAGTCTCGAATTCGTTCGTGACCATGCCGAGCGCTTGCGTGCTGCGGGCGTGGCGGTGCAGGTCTATCGGCCACTGGCGTCTGGCGGGCGGTGGTGGCGTCCGAACCGGATGCGGCGTTTGCACCGCAAATTGGCGTGTCGCGACGGGGTGGAGGCGTTCGTTGGCGGGATCAATATCGTTTCAGATTTTCGACGGCAACCTGAGCCAAACCCCCGCTATCCGCGTTGGGATTTCGCCGTGCGGTTGGAAGGGCCAGTGGCTGCGGAGGTGCGCGCTGCGATGGCGCGGTTGTGGCGGCTGGTGGCGTGGGCGTCGCGGCGGGGGCGGGTGGTGGTGCCGCGCGATCCGCCGTTTGCGGTAGCTCAAGCGGGGCCGCATCGCGCGGCGTTGGTGTTGCGCGATTCGTTTCGCCACCGGCATGCGATCGAGCAGAGCTATCTCAACGCGCTGGCGACCGCGCAGCAGGAGGTGTGGATCGTCTGTGCCTACTTTTTCCCAGGGCGGCGCTTTCGCCGTGCGCTGGAGGCGTGCGCGCAACGGGGGGTGCGGGTGCGTTTGGTGTTGCAAGGTCTTTCGGATCATCCCATCCTGCACTACGCCACCCGGTCGCTCTATCCGTGGTTGCTGGAAAATGGGATCGCGCTTTACGAATACACCCGCGCGATGATGCACGCGAAGGTGGCGGTGGTCGATGACCGGTACGCGACGGTGGGGTCGAGCAATATCGATCCGTTCAGCCTGTTTCTGGCGCGCGAGGCGAACGCGTGGGTGGACGATCCGGCGTTGGCTGAGGAGCTGCGGCAGCGCATCACGCAGGCGGTGGCGGAAGGGGCCGAGGCGCTGACGCTGGAGCGGGTGCGGCGGCTGCCGTGGTATCAGCGGATGGCGAGCTGGGTGGTGCTCTGGGGGGTGCGGCTGGCGATCGACTGGGCGGGCATTCGTCGCGAGATGGAGGGGTGATTGGGTTACAATCGTTGCGTCTCGTCGCAGAAGGGAAGGGTTATGTTTTCGCTCACTGGTTCGATCGTGGCAATCGTCACGCCGATGTTGCCTGATGGGGCGATCGATTGGACCCGCTTCGATGCGCTGATCGATTGGCACATCGCGGAAGGGACCGATGGGATCGTGGTGGTGGGGACGACTGGGGAGTCGCCCACCGTGTCGTTCGATGAGCACGTGCAGTTGATCGAACGGGCGGTGAAGCATGCGGCAGGCCGGATTCCGATCATCGCGGGCACGGGCGCGAACAGCACCGAGGAGGCGATCTTTCTGGCGCGTGCGGCGAAACGTGCCGGGGCGGATGCCCACCTTTCGGTGGTGCCTTATTACAACAAGCCGACCCAAGAGGGGCTATACCGCCATTTTCGCGCGATTGCCGAAGCGGTGGATCTGCCGCTCATTCTCTACAACGTGCCGGGGCGGACGGTGGCGGATCTCAGCAACGACACCGTGGTGCGTCTGGCCGAGATTCCCAATATCGTCGGGATCAAGGATGCGACGGGGAGTATCGACCGCGCGTACGATCTCTTCGAGCGGGTGCCGGACGGGTTCCTCTGTTACACCGGCGATGACCTGACTGCGTTGCCGTTCCTGCTTTTGGGCGGCAAAGGGGTGATTTCGGTCACGGCGAACGTGGCGCCGCGCGCGATGCACGAGATGTGCGTGGCGGCAATGAGCGGCAACGTGGCCGAGGCGGTGGCGATCAACCAGAAGCTCTTGGGGCTACATCGAGCGCTTTTCTGTGAGGCGAACCCGATCCCGGTGAAGTGGGCGTTGGCGCAGATGGGGAAGATTGCCGACGGGATTCGGCTGCCCTTGACACCATTGAGCAGCAGCAATCAAGAACGGGTGCGCGCGGCATTGGCGCGCGCGGGCATCACAGTGGGCGCGTGAGTTTGGTTGGAAAGGAAGCGCAAATGGCGCAACAGGTGGTGGCGAGTGGGACGTGCGGCGTGAGCGCGGCGAAAACGGTAGCGCAGCGTGGTGCCGGTGTGGCGACAACTGCGGCGCGGTCCGGTCAGGGGCGCGGTACCGTGCAGCGCTGGGGAGTGGGGCTCCTTGCGGGGCTGTTAGGCGCTGCGGTGAGCGGCTGTTCGTCCTTTTCGCCGAACGAGTGGTTGGAGAAAAAGAGTGAGATCGACTACAAGAGCGAAAAGCGCTTGGAACGGCCGCTCGAGGTGCCGCCCGATCTGATCAACCCGGCGCAAGGGGAACGGTTCCAGCTGCCGACGCGCCGCGGCAGTTCGTCGTTGTTGGCGTATCAGAGTGAGCGGGTGCAGCCAGGGAGCGCGGCGGCAGCGGCGGCATCTGGGGTACTGCCGGAACAGCCGGGGATGCGCATCGAGCGGGCTGGCGATACCCGCTGGTTGGTGGTGCAGGCTGCACCCGATCAGTTGTGGCCGAAATTGAAGGACTTTTGGCAGCAGCTTGGGTTCACGTTGGCGGTGGAACGACCCGATTTGGGGGTGATCGAGACCGATTGGGCCGAGAATCGGGCGAAGATTCAAGACGACATCATCCGCCGCACCCTTGGCAAGGTGTTCGATTCGCTCTATTCCACCGGTGAACGGGACAAATTCCGTACCCGGATCGAGCCGGGGAAAAATCCGGGCGAGGTCGAGGTCTATATCTCGCACCGCGGGATGGTCGAGGTCTACGATTCGGCGCAGAAGGATCACACGGTGTGGCAGCCGCGTCCGGCGGATCCGGAGCTCGAGGCGGAGATGTTGCGTCGATTGATGGTTTTCCTTGGGGCGCAGGAAGAGGCGGCGAAACAGATGGTAGCTGGTGCGGTTTCGCAAGAGCGCGCGCTGCTCCATCTCGATGGTCAGCGGGCGGAACTCGAGCTGCGTGATGGCTTCGACCGGGCGTGGCGGCGCGTGGGGTTGGCGCTCGACCGGCTGGGCTTTTCGGTGCTGGAGCGCGATCGCCGCGCGGGGACCTACCTTGTGCGCTACGACGATCCGGCGGTGGTGGCCGAGGAGGAGCGCAAGAGCTTCTGGTCGCGGCTGGCGTTTTGGCGTGACGACAAGAGGCCGAAACTCAACAGCGAATACCGGGTGCGCGTAGTGGGCGCGGGCGAGCAGAGCCGCGTGGTGGTGCTCGACGAGTCAGGCAATGCGGTGAACGACGCCACCGCGAAGCAGATCTTGGACATGCTCTACGAAGAGCTGCGTTGATGGGTAAAGCGCGTTCGTCTGCGACCGCGCCGGTCGAGCGCGCGGCGGTGGCGTCGCTTGACCTCGAGGGGCGGGGGGTCGCGCACGTCGATGGCAAGGCGGTTTTCATCAGCGGGGCGTTGCCCGGGGAGGTGGTGCGTTTCGTCCGTACCCGTGAACGGGCCAGTTACGCGCAAGGCGAATTGGTTGCGGTGGAGCGGGCTTCGTGTTGGCGGGTGACGCCGCGCTGCCCCCATTTCGGGGTGTGTGGCGGGTGCGCGATGCAGCATTTCGATGCCTCCGCGCAGGTGGCTGCGAAACAGCGGGTGCTCGAAGACACGCTTTGGCATATTGCGCGGGTGCGGCCAGCGCAGGTGTTGCCGCCGCTTTACGGGCCGTACTGGGGGTATCGCCATCGGGCGCGCATCGGCGCACGACTGGTGCCGAAGAAGGGGGGGGTGCTTGTCGGTTTCCGTGAACGGAATTCGAGTCATATCGCCGATATGCGCTCCTGCCACGTGTTGCCGCAACGCGTCTCGGTGCTGTTGCCCGAGCTGCGGCGGTTGATCGGTGGGTTGTCGTGTCCTGATCGGATTCCGCAGATCGAGTTCGCAGCAGGCGACGATGGGACGATCGTACTGGTCTTTCGCCATCTGGTGCCCTTGACGGCGCAAGATGAAGCGATGTTGGCCGCGTTTGGCCGCACCCATGAGGTGGCGGTCTGGGTGCAACCGGGTGGGCCGCAGACGATGGCGCCACTTTCCGCGGCGGATGACCGGACGTTGGCATATCGCCACCCGGAATTCGACGTCACGCTGACCTTTTTGCCGAGTGACTTCACCCAGGTGAATCCGCAGATCAACCGGGCGTTGGTACGGCGGGCTGTGCAGTGGTTGGCGCCGCAGGCTGGAGAGCGCGTGGCCGATTGGTTCAGCGGTTTGGGGAATTTCTCGCTGCCGATCGCGCGTTCGGGCGCGACCGTGGTCGGGGTGGAAGGCTCAGAAGCGATGACGCAACGCGCTGCGGCGTTGGCGAACGCGCACGGGTTGGGCGGCAATACCGCGTTTTATAGCGCGAACCTTTTTGAGATGACCGAAGCGGCGCTTGCGGGGTTCGGTCGCTTCGATAAATGGCTGCTCGATCCGCCACGCGATGGCGCGGTAGCGCTGGTGAAGGCGATCACGCCGGCGGTGGCGCCCAGCCGCATCGTCTATGTCTCCTGCCATCCGGGGACGTTGGCGCGCGACACGGCGATCTTGGTGCACGAAAAAGGCTATCGTCTTGTGGCAGCGGGGATTGCGAACATGTTCCCGCACACGGGGCATGTGGAGTCGATGGCGGTTTTTGTGCAGTAGCAGAAGGGCTGGGTGATTACTTGGTGTGGGAACGCTGTGTGATCATGCAGTAGAATGTTCCGTGAGTGGCCTTGTTCCCCGACAATGGGGAAACCGTGAACAGCCCCAAAACTGTTTGCCCGCTTGCTTTCCACGGCTGGCAGTGCGCAAGACCATTGGTTCCTGACAGATTGGACAAGAGGGAACTGCTTCTGTGTGCGTAAGGTGGTCGTTGTCAATTCGATTCGTGGGAGGAGTGTGCTTCACTAGGGAAAGCAGCTGCTCGGTATCGACGAGTTCGATAGCGGTTTTCTTCGCAAAGCGTTTGGCTTCCTCGGTAAAATGCCCCGATGCAACAAAAAACCCCCCGTCAGCACCTTCTGCTGCCATCACGCCAAAAAACTCGCGCAGGGGCTTGACTCCGACCCTTTGGGTTTTCCAATGTTTGCATTGAACAAGGTACTTCTTGCCTTCGCGATAAAGCACGAGATCGATACCGCCATCTGGATTGTCGCCGCCTCGCAAATTGACTTGATACCCCATTTGGCGAAATGCCTCTCCAGCCAGCAGTTCGAATTCCCGCCAGTTCATTTGGTTCAATGTATTACGGGAAGGGGATTTCGCCAGCTGTTGGTGTAAATTTTTTGCCTTGTACCGGTAATAAGCGGAAAGGGCAGATCCAAACAGCGCGGCAATGGGAATCAGGTATTGAAAAATGTTGGCAAAAGCGATGAGAAACTGACGCCATGCTATGTGCGCTGCTCCTTCCAGGGTGGATGCGGTGGCAGGCGGTAGTTGTGCAACGTAATGCAGAACCAGGTAGCTGATGAAAGCGATCAGGACCCCGGCCCACCAAGGAAGCCGGGAGACCAGGTCAATGAAATCTTCGAAACTGGAGCGGTGATTTCTGGCCATTGAACCTCGCTTACTGGTTTTTGGGTACAGAGGCGTTTCCAGATAGGACGCGCTAATTATAGCTGGGACTTTCTCCCATCCAAACGCGGTGAAAGCGTTGCAGGCGGGGGCGGTAGGTGCCGACTTCGAGCCGCACGCTGATGCCGGGCGCGGCAAGGGTTTCGGAGAGCATCGAGACCGAATCACTGGTGATCGCGCGTTGGACGGTGAGCGCGAGGATCGCGAGGTAGGGGTTTTCCCCTTCGCCGGTAAAGGGGGGTGGACTCCCAGGGCAAATTGCGGCCAGGGACTGAGCAAGCCACGCTCGGGTAGCAGCGGGGGTGCGCCGGGCGGTGGTGGCAAAGAGCGTGGCGCCTGCTGCTCGTGCCTGTTCCAGCCAGGCTCGAATCGCTGTTCGCGCCAGCGCTTCGTCCCATTGGACCGAGCGGCTGGGGCCGCCAACGACCAGTCCCCACCACGGTTTGGGGTAGGGCGCCCATTTCGGTTGCCAAATGGCCGCAGCGTGTGCGAGCCGTTCCGGGGTGATGCGGTGTAGCGCAAAGGGGGTGGGGACGACGTTCGCGCCGCGGATCGGGTCGTGGGCGGGGGCGACGATGAGGTCGAACTGAGCGCAGAGCGTGCGCGGGTCTTGGACGTAGATGACTTTGGGCCGGGTGGGCGCGGCGCGTTTGAGCCACAGGACAGGTGCGATCACGCGACGGCCGCACGCGACGATGAGCCGGGGTGGCGCAGGGGTGTCTGTTTGCGGCCACGCGTGGAGCGCGGGTAAGTCGAGCGCGTGCGGCGAGGCGCACTCTGCTTGTTGCGGTGGGCCTTCCAGGTAGCGGCACAAGGTTTGCCAAGCGGTGGCATATGGCGTGGTGTCGCGGCGGCGCGGGAGCGCGTGGCGGAGCAGCCAGGTGAGCAGCAGCGCGCAGGCAGGCCAGCGGCGCCAGGGCGGCGCCAAAGGCCACACCCATTCGGTATAGGGGGTATCGAGCGCTTCAGCAAGGCCAAGCGCCTGCGCCCGCATGCCCGCTTCGCCGCTGGTTACGACCCAGAGCGGTGTGTGCCCGCGAAACGGGGTGAGCGCCGCGAGGAGTTTTGGATCCGCGGTAGCGCGGTAGCCCTGCCATTGGGGGGCTGCAGGGATGAGCGTCATGGGTTGGACAACGTCAGCCGCCGCGGTTGGGGAAGAGCCGCCAAAGCAGGAGGAGGATCGCCCCCATTTGGCTGAGCCAGAAGAGAAAGCTCCATTTGATGAGCGATGCCTTGCTTTCGGCAATCGCGGTCAGGGTTTCGCTGCGGGTGCGTTCGGAAGCTTGAACGATTTCGAGGCGAACTTGCTCGATCTCTTTGGTGAGTTTGAGCTCGGTGGCTTTGAGTTCGGAGCGGACTTGCTCGACTTCGAGGCGAACCTGCTCGATTTCTTTGGTTAGGTTGAGTCGAACCTGCTCGATTTCTTTGGTTAGGTTGAGTCGAACCTGCTCGATTTCTTTGGTGAGCTTGAGTTCGGTAGCTTTGAGTTCGGAGCGGATTTGCTCGACTTCGAGGCGAACGTCTTCGATTTCCTTGGTGAGTTTGAGCTCGGTGGCTTTGAGTTCGGAGCGGACTTGCTCGACTTTGAGGCGAACGTCTTCGATTTCCTTGGTGAGTTTGAGCTCGGTGGCTTTGAGTTCGGAGCGGACTTGCTCGACTTCGAGCCGAACCTGCTCGATCTCTTTGGTGAGTTTGAGTTCGGTTTCTGAGAGGTGGCGGGTGGTCACCAGGTAGTCGAGGTGGGGGTAGCGGTTTTCGAGCGCTTCGAACGCTTCCGCAATGATGCGGGCGCGGGCGGTTTCGTCGGGTGCCAGACGCAGTTTTTCGTAGAGGTCGATTACGGAGGTCATCGCGGTAACGGTGTGCGGGAGGCTGTGACGCCAATTATAGCCACTCTGGGGAAAAGTAGTGACGTCACACTGGGGAAAAGTGGTGCAGTGCCGCGAAAGGGTGCGGTGCGTGAGCGGAAGAACGCGGCGGGTTGCTAGGTGGAAGCGGTGCGCGTGGCGTTCGGGGCAGTTGCGGCCAGGAGCTGCGCGTAGCGGGAGCGGTTTTGCGAGAGCGTTGCGTGGGTTCCGGTTTCGACGACGCGGCCCGCTTCCAGAACGACGATGGTGTCGGCGCGTTCGATGGTCGAGAGGCGGTGGGCGATGACCAGGAGGGTGGTGTGGTGGCGCAGTTGCTCTAGCGCTTCGTGCACCGCGGCTTCCGTTTCGCTGTCGAGCGCCGAGGTAGCTTCGTCCAAAATGAGGAGTGGGGCGCGTTTGAGGAAGGCGCGCGCCAGCGCGATCCGTTGGCGCTGGCCGCCCGAGAGCTGTGCGCCATTTTCTCCGATCGGGGTATCGATGCCGTGCGGCAGTGGTGCGACGAATTCCCAGGCGTGCGCGGCTTTGAGCGCAGCGATGATCGCGTCGCGGGGCACCGGTTCGTTACCGACGCCGAGCGCGACGTTTTCCGCGATGGTCCCAGCGAGCAGGACCGGGGCTTGCGGGACGTAGGCGATCTGGCGGCGCAGCGCCGCACGTTGCCATTCGGGAAGCGGTACGCCGTTGAAGGTGATCGTTCCGGAAGTGGGGTCGGCAAAGCGTAGCAGCAGTTGGACGAGGGTCGATTTTCCGCTTCCAGAGCGTCCGATGAGCGCGGTGAACTGGTTGGGACGGAGTTCGAACGTGATCGTTTCCAGGGCGAGCGTGGCGGCGTTGGGATAGCGATAGGAGACGTGGTCGAACGCGACGTGGGCGCCGCGACGAGGTGTGGCGTCGAGAAGTGTTGCGGCAGCTACGGGGGGTGTGGACGCGTTGGGTGTGTGCCGGTCGAGAACCGGGGCTGGGGCGAGCGCGTCGGCAGCAGCGCTGGGGGCGCGCGGGTCGGCGGCGAAGGTGGGGGGAGGGGAAACCGTTGATGCGGCTGCGGGTGGTGGAGCTGAATGGGGCGGCGCGTAGTGGCCCGTTTCGGGTTCGGGCGGGGTGTCGAGGAGCTGGAACGCGCTTTCAGCGCCCGCAAGGCCGCGCGCGAAGCGGCTGCCGACTTCCGAGAGTTGCCGCAACGGTTTGGGCAGGAGTCCCGCGGCCGAGACGTACGCGACCAGTTCGCCGACGGTGGCGTCGCCACGCAGTTGCAGGACGAGCCAGAGCACGACGCCCATCGCGGTGAAGGTGAGGAGCTGGGTGAACGCGGTTTGCCGAGCGGCGATGCGCGCGAGACGCTGTTGTCGCGCCTCTTCGGCGTCGTTCGCGGCAGCGAACCGTTCTTGGATGCGGGTTTCTGCGCCGAACGCGCGCAGGTCGGAGATTGCGCGCACCGTTTCGGTGGCAAGCCCGGTGAGTTCGCCAACGGCTTCTTGCAGTGCCCGTGCCGCTTGGCGCAGCCGTTTTTGGGTGTGGTGTACCACGAGCGCGATGAGCGGCAGGACGATGAGGAGCGCAAGCGTCAACCGCCAGTTCGACCACAGGAGGTAAAGGAGGAGCGCGAGCACGGTGAGTCCTTCGCGGACCAATACGCGCACCGCGTCGGTGACCGCGGTGGTGGTCATCGTGACGTCGTGGGTGAGGCGCGAGATGGTTCGGCCGCTGTCGTGGTCGCGAAAGTAGGCGATGGGAAGCGTCAGGAGATGGGCGAAGAGGTCGCGGCGCAGGTCATGGACGACGCCCGCAGCGACCTTCGCCATGCCGTATTGGCCCAAGAAGGTGCCGATTCCTTGCCACAGCGCGACGGCAACGAGAATGAGGGGAATCCACGGCAGCAGGTTGACGCTTTCACCCCAAGGCAGGGTGACGCGCGCGAGTTGCGGGTCGGTAAGCCCGTCGACGAAGTATTTGAGGGCAACCGCAAGCATCGGCTGACCGCTGGCAAAGAGCAGGAAGCCGACGAGGGCGATCGCCCACGCACCGTAGTAGGGGCGGACGTAGCGCCACAAGCGGCGGTAGAGGGCGAGGTCGCGATCGGGGACGGCGTTCAATGGGCTTCGTCCCAGTTGGCGCCGATGCCGACGTCGACGACGAGCGGTACGGCGAGCGGTTCGATCGCAAACGCTGCCGCGTGGCGGTCGGCAACGCCTTCCATCTGTGTTTTGACGAGGTGCGCGACCGCCGCGCATTCGGCTTCCGGCGCTTCGATGAGGAGTTCGTCGTGCACTTGCAGGACGATGCGCGCGTGGGGGTGGCGTTCAGCGAGCGCTGCGGCGAGGTCGATCATCGCGAGTTTGATGAGGTCCGCCGCGGTGCCTTGCATCGGGGCGTTGATCGCGGCGCGTTCGTCGGCGGCGCGCACACCGGCGTTGCGGGAATGGATGTTGCGCAGCCACAGTCGGCGGCCGAAGAGGGTTTCGACGTAGCCTTGCTGTCGCGCCTGTTCGCGGGCGCGTTCCATGTAGCGGTGCACGCCGGGGTAGCGGGCGAAGTATTGCGCGATGTAGGCTTCGGCCGCTTTTTTCGAGAGACCGAGCGAGCGCGCAAGTCCTGGGGCGCCCATGCCGTAGATGAGTCCGAAGTTGATGGTTTTCGCCAGGCGCCGTTCGTCGGCGGTGACCGCTTCCGGCGGTTTGCCGAGGAGTTCGGCGGCGGTGTGGCGGTGGATGTCTTCGCCGTGGCGAAACGCAGCGATCAGCGTTTCGTCGCCGGAGAGGTGGGCCATGATACGCAGTTCGATTTGCGAGTAGTCGGCGGAAAGGAGCCGGTAGCCCGGTTCGGCGACGAAGGCGCGGCGAATGGCGCGCCCTTCGTCGGTGCGTACGGGGATGTTCTGCAGGTTGGGTTCCGAAGAGGAGAGTCGCCCGGTGACGACCGCCGCTTGTGAGAAGGTGGTATGGACGCGGCCGGTCTTGGGGTCGACCATGCGCGGGAGTTTGTCGAGGTAGGTGTTCTTGAGTTTTGCCAGCCGCCGGTGTTCAAGGAGTGTGGCGATGAGCTGATATTCCCGCGTGCTGGGGTCGAGCCGTTCGGCTAAGAGCGCAAGCGCCTCTTCGCTGGTGCTCGCCTGGCCGGTCGCGGTCTTTTTCGGGGGTTTGAGGCCAAGTTCCGAGAAGAGGAGTTCGCCAACCTGTTTGGGGGAGGCAAGGTTGAAGGGGCGGCCCGCGAGTTTCGCGGCGCGGGTTTCGCATTCCGCGATTTCGGCGGCGAACCGTTCCGATTGGGCGGCCAACTGCGCGGTGTCGATTTTGACGCCCGCCGCTTCGATGGCGGTGAGCACTGGGACGAGCGGTCGTTCGATCCGGGTATAGACTCGGTTGCGCTTGGCGTCGGCTTCGAGTTGCGGGCGCAGGTGGTGGTAGAGCCGCCAGGTGAGGTCGGCGTCTTCGGCTGCGTAACGGGTGGCGACGGGGAGTTCGACGTCGGCAAACGAGATCGCTTGTTTGCCTTTGCCGCAGACCGCTTGGTAGGTGAGGGGACGAAGGTGGAGTTCGCGTTCGGCAAGACGGTCGAGGTCGTGTTCGCGGTCGCTGGCGAGCACGTAATCGATGAGCATCGTGTCGTCCGGTGTTCCGGCAACCGGCATGCCGTGGGCGGCCAGAACGTGGAGGTCGAATTTGGCGTTTTGCGCGACTTTGGGCGCCAATGCGTTGGCAAACCACGGGGCGAGCGCGGCGCGAACCGCATCGCGCGGCAGTTGTTCGGTCGCTTCCAGGCTGCGGTGCGCAAGCGGGAGGTAGCAGGCGTCTCCTTCGGCAAAGGCGAACGAGATGCCGACCAACGCGGCGTTGCGGGCGTCGAGGCTGGTGGTTTCGGTGTCGAACGCAACGACCGCTTGGGACGCGGCGGCGGCCTGTAGCCGGTGAGCGAGGGCTTCGAGCGCTTCTGGGGTGGTGATGGTGCGGTAGCGGGCGCGGCGCGCTTCGGCGGCATCAGATGGTTCGAGTGCCGGTTCCGGCAGGTGGTGGGCGGTCTCCTGGTGAAGGGTGCCGTGCGCCGCGCTGGTTTCACGGGGAACCGCGTCAGCAGCGGTGGCGTCGGGGTTGGTTGAGGGGTGGGCGGAGGTTTCGCTGCCGGAAGGGGCAGGGTTGGTATCGGAAGGGTTGGGCGCGGCGCCAAGGTGCGCTTCGAACTGTTTGGCGAGGGTGCGGAATTCGAGACGTTCGAACCAACGGCTGAGGGCGGGCCAGTCGACGGGGCGGGTGGCGAGGTCGTCGAGGGTGAAGGGCAGCGTGAGATCGCGTTTGACGGTGGTGAGTTCGCGTGCTTTGGGGAGCCATTCGCGCGCGGCACGGAGGTTTTCACCCACCTTGCCGCCGATTTCGTCCGCATGGGCGATGAGTTCGTCGAGCGTGGCGTATTGGTTGAGCCATTTCGCAGCGGTTTTGGGGCCACAGCCTGCGACGCCGGGGATGTTGTCGACGCTGTCACCGACAAGCGCGAGGTAGTCGGGGATTTGTGCTGGCGTGACACCGAATTTGGCGACGACGCCTGCTTGGTCGAGCGTTTCGTTGCGCATGGTGTCGACCCAGAGGACACCGGGAGCAACGAGCTGGGTAAGGTCTTTGTCGCCGGTGGCGATCACGACTTCCCACCCGCGGGCACGCGCTTGCGTGGTGAGGGTGGCGATGACGTCGTCGGCTTCGACACCTGGCTCGACGATCAGTGGCCAACCCATGAGGGGGACGAGTTGGTGGAGCGTTTCGATCTGGGCTGCGAGCGCTTCCGGCATCGGCGGGCGGTGGGCTTTGTATTCGGCAAAGAGTTCGTCGCGGAACGTGGGCCCGGGTGCGTCGAAAACGCACGCGCGGTATTCGGCAGGGAAGCGGGCTTCGAGCTTGGTGAGCATGGTGACGACGCCGCGGATCGCGCCCGTGGGTTCGCCTTGGGCGGTGCGCAGGTCGGGCAGCGCGTGGAAGGCACGGTAGAGGAAGCTGCTGCCGTCGACGAGTACGAGCCGGGTCATGAGTCTTCTCGCGTCACTCTCTTTTTGCTGGCCGTTAGGGTAGCATAGCGGTTGTCGAAGAGGAGTGATGCGGACGATGTCGCTGCGAGACAAGGTGCCTGTCGGGGTCGATGATCCCAAAGATATCATGGAGAATGGCCGCGAGGCGTGGCGGTTGTTGGGGATTTTGTCCGAATTCGTCGAAGGGGCCGAGCGCCTCTCGCCGATTCACCCGGCAGTTTCGATGTTCGGCAGCGCACGGTTGGCGCCGGAGCATCCTTATTATCAGTTGGCCGAACGTATCGCACGCAAACTCTCCGATGCGGGATTTGCGGTGATTTCCGGCGGTGGGCCGGGGATCATGGAAGCGGCGAACAAGGGGGCCTTTTTCGGTCGCAGCCCGTCGGTTGGGCTCAATATCCAGTTGCCGCACGAACAGCACGCCAATCCTTATCAGGATGTTTCGCAAACGTTCCGCCATTTCTTTGCGCGCAAGTACATGTTCGTGCGTTTTGCGTCGGCGTACGTGGTGATGCCCGGGGGGTTTGGGACGCTCGACGAGCTCCTGGAGGTGATGACGTTGATCCAGACCGGGAAGAGCCGCCGGATTCCGGTGATTTTGGTGCATCGCCCGTTCTGGCAAGGTTTTTTGGATTGGCTCGAAGCGAAGCTCGCGGGGGAGGGGATGATCGACCCGGAGGATTTGCAGATCGCGCAAGTGATCGATGATCCCGATGCGATCGTCGCGGCGATTTTCAAACATTACGAGACCCGTGGCTTCGAACCGTTGCCGCACGAGCGGCAGTTGATGTTGCAGTTGTGAGGGAGTATTCCAATGCGGACTGGGAAGGTGTTGTTGGTGGGCGCGTTGCTGGCGATCGTGGGCGCATGGCAGGGGGCTGTGGCCCAAATGGCGCAGGGTGGACAGCAAAGCGAGCGCGGAGCCGAGCGCGACGTGGGGGGGCGTGACCGTGGTGAGCCGACCGTTTTTGCCGACGCACCGCCACCGCCTGCGATCCCTGGGCCGATCACCGAAGCGGATCTGGTCGAGCCCGAGGTGGTGATTCGGCAGGAAGGGGAGAATACGGTGACCGAATACCGTGTGGGCGGTAAGGTGTATCTGATGAAGGTGGTGCCTGCACGCGGTGAGCCCTACTATTTGGTGGATAAGAGCGGGGATGGCACCTTCGAACGGCTGCCGGGCGGCGCGCATATTGCGCCACCGATGTGGGTGATCAAGCAGTGGCGGTGAGGGATGTATGACTTCGTTACCTCAGTCATTTTTTGGATTTTGGCAGCGTGGAGTCATTTGGTGGCGAACGGCTGACACCGAACGGCGTTCAGCTGCCGCAGTCGTTTTCTTGGCCTCTGCATTGGTTTGGGCGCAACCGCTACCGGGTGGCCCGAGGGTGCCAGCGGTACTGTTGTTTGCGCTGAGTTTATGGCTTACGATTCGCTACCGCAGGGCAGATTTGCCGAAAGTGAGTATTTGGCTCGCGTATATTTGGAGTGCTCTCGCTGTAATTATTGCGCTGTCTTTGATTGGTGCACCTAAGCCGAGCGCTGGAATTGGCTATGCGATTATTGCCCTGGGCTTTTCTGTGGTAACGCTTGCTTTGGGCTGGGCTGCGATTCGACTGCCCGATGTTAGCGAAATTTTGCGTAAGGTTCTAGCGATTACTTTTTATGTTTTTCTGCTAGACGGATTGGTTCAATACGCCCTGGGCTTCGATCTCATTGGAGTTCCGTATAACCACTCTTATGCTGAAGGTCGTCTTTTAGGTCCTTTCTCCGATTCGACACGGTTTTCCATTTTTCTTGCGTTTCTTTTTCCCTTTGCGGGTTGGCCACTACGGAGAAAATACCTGTTCGTGGTTGGGCTGTGGTTCTTGACGGCATGGTTGGTTTTGCTTTCAGGGGCTCGTAGTTCTTTCGTGTTTCTGCTTCTGACTTCAATTCCGATTTTTTGGTCTTGGCCGAAAAGATTTTTGGTTATTGTTGGAATCGGTGCGCTGATCATTGGTGCATTGGCGGTTAGCCTGAACCAGCCTTTGAAAATTCGTGCGATCAATACTTATGAAGGTGCTCTTTCAGTAATCCATGCCATCGAATCTGGAAATGGAAATGAGGCCGACAAGGCGTTGGACAAAATCCTAACGTATCGGTGGGAGTTGTGGCGAAATGCTATGAAAATGGGAAGCGACCACCCCGTCCTGGGAGTGGGAGCCAAGCAGTATCGACATGTCTATGCGCAATATTCTGACGAGAGTGACGTCTTCCACAACGATGATCCATTCCATGCGCATCACCTTTATTTTGCGCTTTGGGCTGAGATGGGGGTGATAGGGCTTCTGTGGTTGCTCAGTGTGATTGCGTTCGGGGTAATCCTTTTTCTACGATCCAATGTGAAAGGGCGCCAAAAATGCGCGCCTTGGGCAATAGCATTGGCTGCTTATGTGTTTCCTATTCAATCGCAACCTGTTCTTTTGACGGTACAGTGGCTTCCCGTTGTTTGGCTTTTTTTGACGGGTTTTGCTCTTTCCGTTGCGTCAATTGAGGTTTGCACTTGCGATTAATTTGTCTACCAAGTTACGTAGTTGCGCTTTTATGAAATTTTCCGAAAAGTATCGATCGAAGGTGGTGCGCGCTGCTTCACCCAGGCGCTGCCAGTGCGCGGGAGCCGAAGCGGCCAGTTCTGTCAAGCATCGCGCCAGAGCGTTCGGATCCGCTGCGGGAACCCAGAGAAGGCCGCTCGCGGTTTCTTGGATGACGGGTTCAGGATAGCTGGGCGCTTGTCGCGTCACCACCGGCCTGCCGCTCGCAAGCCCCTGAAAAACCTTGTTGGGAATCACCCGTTCCGCTTTGGGCGTTGCACCGAATATGCCCAGGACGAAGTGGGCTTGCGCGATTCGCTCCGGTAGCGCGTCATAAGAGATCGGGGGCACGAAGGTGAGGGTGAGTTTCGGCGGCAGCGGCGCGTCGTGGGCGAGCGCTTGGCAGCGTGCAAGCAGCGGGCCGTCACCGATCAGGGTGAGCCGAAGTGGCGGCCCCTGGTAGCACTGCGCAGCGGCGACGATCGTTTCCGGGCCGTGCAGCGGCAGGAAGCTGCCCCAAAAGAGCGCTTCGGGACCCGCTTCGGGATTTGGAGGAAGTGGGGTGGCGCGAAAGCGCGCTTCGTCGGCACCTACCCAGATGAGGTGCAATTTTTCTCGAGGAACGGCAAGGGCTTCGTGGAAAAAGTCGGCGTGCGCCGGGGTGTCGACGACAACCGCATCGGCAAGGGAAAAGCATTGTGCCTCCCAGCGGTGGAGGCGCTCAGCGCGGGCACTGCCAGGATCAAATTTTCGCCGTTCGAAAACCTGTTTGTCGTATGCTGAGATCAGCGGGTCGATGATGAGCGGAACGGACCGCGTCCGCGCCCAAGCCGCCGCTGCAGCGATGTCGCGTTGTCGAAACGCTGGTACCCAGACCAGAGACGGTTTGGGGAGGGGGCGAAGTGCAGCTTCCCACTGTCCGAGCGGACTCCAACGGGGGCGAAAGGAGACTACCTGCCAGCCCAGCTCGCCAAAGAGGCGCATGAGGAACGCGTTGCGCGCGTAGTGGGGGTCGAAGCGCCCCCACCAGAGGACCGTGGGGTTCATGGCGCTGTGGTCTGGTTTTGGTCTTGTGGATCGGTGTTCGGGAGGTCGAGGGTAGGGGGAAGGCCCAAACGGCGGCGTTCGGCGTCTTCCCACGCTTTGGCAACGCGAAGGAAGCGCTGAATCGCGTACATGTGGCTGATGAGAACGCCGGTTGCGCCGTTTGCGAATTCACGCCGCAGGAGGTACGACTTCCAAAACGCGAAAAAGGGAAGCAGAAAGAGGGTGAGAGCCGAGGGTTTCCCTTTGCGTTGGCGATATTCCGCCGCGCGCCACGTGGTGGTTTCGTTGATTTTGGCAAGGTGATGGGTGAGCGAACGAAAGGAACGGTGCCAGACGAAACCCTTGAGGTGCCCAACGGTGCCGCTGCGCACGACCACCGAATCGTGCACGGGGTGGGGTTTGAAGCCGGCGCGGCGACGGTCGTAGAGGCGGATGGGGTGGTGAAACGCGGTCCAGGGGTGGCCCATTTTTTGGGTGGGGTAGATCGGGAGGATGGGGACGGTGTAGGCGGCGTGCTCGGGTTCGCCCGCGTGAAAGTGCGTTTGGATCTCAGCGGCGAGTTCGGGACTCACGGCTTCGTCGGCGTCCAAATTGAGGATCCAATCGTTACGGCACGCGCGTTCGCCGAAGACCTTCTGCGGCCCATAACCTTCCCATTGACGAACCAGGACCTTCGCGCCGAGGGATTCGGCGACCGCAACGGTAGCGTCTTCGCTGCCGCTATCGACGACGATGACCTCATCGACCCAGTCGCGCACGCTCGCGATTGCTGCAGGCAGGCGGTCGGCTTCGTTTTTGGTGATGATGAAGACTGAGAGGGGGAGCATGAATAGATCTGCCTACGAGTGTGTGCATTTGTCCGGAAGCCCCCACGTTCTTGGACAGCCGAGCAGCAGCCAGACGAGCTGGCTCCCGTATCCGATGAGTCGTTTGCGAATGCGGGGGACACAACCCAAAGTCACAGCGAATAGGGTCAGTTGTCCCAAGGTGTTGAGCACGACGCGCACCACTCGATTGATCGTGACGGTGGCGGCCAAGAGCGGGGGCATGGTTTTGCGATAGTAGAGGAGGCGCGAACGAAGCGCCTCGATTTGGGCCTCAGTGCGCACCGCTTGCGTCGAATGGCCTTTGCGGTGCGTGACGGATACAGCGGGATCGAGCGCGATTTTCCAGCCGTGACGGCGCATGCGGACGCACCATTCCGTTTCTTCGAAATAGAAGAAAAAATCGGGGTCCATGGGCCCAACCGCGTCGATTGCCGTGCGCCGTGCTGCGATGCAGGCACCGACGATCGTTTCGTCGGTGACGGTTTCGCGCAACAACGCTGCTCCGTTCCGGTGAACGACGACGATGAGAAAGCGTTTCACAGACACGGTACCGACCAATCGCCCTGGGACGTTATGGCGATTCTACCCGCTCTGCCAACCGCCGATACAGGGCGAGCGTTTCGTGCTGCATCGCGGCGAGCGTGAAGCGTTCCGGGAGCGGTTGGGTCACCGGTGGCAGCGTACCGTCGAGCGCGGCGCGGATCTGGCGGGCAAGCGCGGTTTGGTCGCCCACGGCAACCGACCCTTCGGGGTAGATCGCCGCGAGTTGCTCGGCAACGCCGCCGTGATGGTAGCCGATGACGCGCGTACCCAGGGCCAGCGCTTCCAGAGTGGTGCGCCCAAACGCTTCGGGGTCGGTGGAAAGCGAGAGGACGACGGTGGAGGCGGCCAGGATGTTTTTGAGATCGGGGCGGTCGCCGGTGAGGGTGACGTGGTTTTCCAAACCGTGCGCGCGGATGGTTTGTTGCAGCTCGGCGACATAGTCGCGCCGCCGTGCGTCGTAGCCGCCCACGAGCAGCGCGTGCGCGTCCGGGTGGCGGGCGATGATCTCCCGCCACACCGTCAGCAGTTCCGCTTGTCCTTTCCAGCGGGTGAGCCGCGCGGGGAGGGTCACCCAACGTTTCCCGCGGGTTTCCGGGAACTGCGCGTACCACTGGGCGAACCAACCGGGGTCAGGGCGGTAGCCGCGCGGATAGGCAGCCGGGTCGATGCCGCGTGGGATGACGACCAAACGCTCCGGGTCGGTTTTCGGGTAGTGGCAGAGCACGTAGTGGCGAATCGCTTCGGAGACGCAGATCACCGTTTCGCCGCGGGTCATCACGGCGCTGTAGCGGTTCACGGAGTAGAAGCCGTGCACGGTGGTCACCAGCCGGGGACGCAAAGCAGGTGGAATGCGACGCCAGGCGAGGTAACCGACCCAGGCCGGGAGGCGGGAGCGCAGGTGGAGGATATCGACCCGCTCGCGCATGAGGAGGTCGCGCACTTTGGGAACGAAACGCCAGAGGGTGGCGACTGACTTTTTGCCTACGGGCCAGGGAATCCATTCTGCGCCGATCGCGCGCAGATGGTCGGCGTAGCGGCCCCCGTCGGCGATCACGATCGCGCGATGCCCCGCGGCAACCAGCGCTTCGGCGATCTCGACGGTACCGCGTTCGACGCCCCCCGAGTGGAGCGCCGGTAACATCTGGACGACGGTGAGTGGCCGCGCGTGCATAGGGAAAAGGCTAGCGGTTGAACCATTTCAGTGTCGCGCCCCAGGGTGCGACGTCGATGCGGGTGGCGTGACTACAGGCAAAGTCGAGTGCGAGCCACCGTTCGCGCGGCAGCCCCAAGAGGTGTCCGGCAATGGCTTTCAACGGGCCGGCGTGGCCGACGACGACGATGGCATCGACGTCGAGACGGCGTTCGCGCGTCTCCTGCCACCATTCGAGCGCGCGGATCGCCATTTCGGCGGCCGATTCGCCGCCGGGGGGCTGGAAGCCGAACGGGTTCGCCGCCCACCGGGCGATGAGCTCGGTGTCGATCGTCGCAAACGGGACGCCTTCCCATTCGCCAAAATCGATTTCCAATAACCGGTCGTCGTAGGACGGACGGCCCAACGCGCGGGCGAGTTCCGCGGCCCGTTCGCTGGGGCTGCTGTAGAGGTGGAAGTGTTCGGGCAGCAGTGGCGAGAGGCGCGCTGCGACCGCTTCCGGGTCTTCCGCGAGTGGCCATTCGCTCTGGCCGTAGCAGACGCCGTCGGGTGCTGCCGTTTTGGGGTGTCGGATCAAATAGAGTTCCATGCGCACAAAATTCCTAGTAATCCTGTGGTAAAGGCCGTCGATTCGATCGCGCCGAGCACGTCACCGGTAAAGCCGCCCAAGCGCTTGTCGGTGCGCCAGATCCAGTAGCCGGCACCAAGCCCGATGCCGGCGATCATGCCCGATGCCACCGCAAGCGGCAGTGCGGCTAAGGGCAGTACGATCGCCAGTCCCGCTTTCGCCCATTCGCCGCGAGTCAGTTTGGCGGCGGCGAAGGGGTAGGCCTTGCTGCCATCGGCGGAACGCAAATAGGGCAGGCGCGTCATCGGTATGAGAACGATGAAGCGGGCAGCCGCATGGGCAGCGACGAGCGCGCTGCAGACGGCGAAAACGCCATGGGCGCTGCCCAGCAGGGTGAGCGCCTGCCACTGCAGGGTCAATGCCAGCCACAGTGCGACTGCGCCGAACGTGCCGACGCGAGAATCCTTCATGATGGCAAGAACGCGAATTGTATCGTAGCCGCCGCCAAAGCCATCGACGGTGTCGGCCAGTCCGTCTTCGTGAAATGCGCCTGTGACGATAAGGTGGGTTGCTAGGGCGCAGAGCGCCGCAAGCGAGGCACTGGCGAAAAGGGTGGAAGCGACGAGGTACGCGCCTGCGCTCAGTCCCCCTACGATGAGTCCGACCCAGGGAAAATAGGGCAGGGTGCGCGGAACGTGCGCGGCGCGATAGCGCCCGGCGCTTGGGCAGGGTAAGCGCGTGAAGTAGCGGAGCGCTTGCGCGAAGCGCCTCCATTCACGGTGTAAAGAACGCATCCAGCGGGGCGGCATTTGCCGATAGCGGTTCACGCGCGGTCGGCGACGCCAGCCGATTCGAAGCTCGCCATTTCGTTGAGAAACGCGGCGGCGGCTTGTACGAGTGGGTAGGCAAGCGCCGCTCCGGTACCTTCGCCCAGCCGCAGGTCGAGGTCAAGGAGGGGCGATACGCCCAGGTGGTCGAGCACGGCGCGGTGCCCCTGTTCGTTCGAGCAGTGGGTGAAGATCAGGTAGGGGCGGATTTCCGGTGTGATCGCCAGCGCCGCGACAGCCGCTGCGGTGGCGATGAAGCCGTCGACCAGCACCGCGACGCGGCGTTCGCTGGCGGCGAGCATCGCGCCCGCCATTTGGGCGATTTCTAGTCCGCCATATTCGGCGAGGATCTGCCACGGGTCGGAAGGCGTGCCGCCGCGCGCCAACGCTTGTTCCAGCACGGCGCGTTTGCGCGCGACACCCGCGTCATCAAGCCCTGTGCCGCGACCGACCAGCGTGGCAAGCGGCAACCCCGTGAAGCAGTGCAACAAGAGGGTGGCGGTAGCGGTGTTGCCGATCCCCATTTCGCCCAGGATCAGGACGTCGAGGGAATCCGGTAGGCGGCTGACGATTTCCGCCCCGGTCGCGACAGCGCGGTGGGCAAGCTCCAAGCCCAGCGCAGGCGCAGTCACCGCGTCGTTGCTGCCAAAAGCGAGTTTCGCATCGATGAGATCGGGGTGTGGTGTGAAGAGGTGGTCGACCCCGGCGTCGACTACTTTCAGCGGGATGCCGAAGGTGCGGCAAAAGACGTTGATCGCAGCGCCTCCGGCGAGGAAGTTCCGCACCATCTGCCAGGTGACGTCGCGTGGGTAGGCAGAGACGGGGTGGGTGCGGGTGAGGCCGTGGTCGGCGGCGAAGACGAGTGCGTAGGGGTGGTGCGCGCTTGGGTCGAGGCGGTTCTGGATCAATCCGAGTTGCAACGCCACCGCTTCGAGCCGCCCCAGCGCACCCAGGGGTTTCGTTTTGCGGTCGATTTTGTGTTGGAGTTTGGGGGCCAGGGTTTCGTCGATCGGCGCGGGTGTTGGGCGCATGGGTGTTCCTTTCAGGATTTGAGCGGGAGGGGAAGTCCTGCAGCGACGAAGGTAACCCGGGTGGCAACGGCCGCAACCGCCTGGTTGAGCCAGCCCGCTTCGTCACGGAAGTGACGAGCGAGGGGGTCGTTGGGGACGATGCCCAGCCCCACTTCGTTGGCCACGAGAAGAATCGTGTGGTGCGGCGCCGCTTTGGCGAGATGTTCCAAGAGCGCGGCGCGTTCGGCTTCCCACGCTGCGCGCCGGGTGGCATCGGAGGCGTCTCGTGGTGTCGGTGGCAGAGCGTTCGGGGGCGACCACGCCGTTTCCCACCAGAGCAGCCAATTGCTCAACCAGAGGGTGAGGCAGTCGATCACGACGGTGTTGGCGTGTGTAAGCGCTGCGTCGAGCGCTCTGCTCAGGTGGTACGGCGCTTCGATGGTGTGCCACGTGTTCGGTCGCTGCGCGCGGTGGTGGGCGATGCGCGCCGCCATTTCGTCGTCGCCTGCGTGGGCGGTGGCAAGGTACGCCACGGGCTCAGGGGCGGCGCGGGCGAGCGATTCGGCGTAGCGACTTTTGCCGGAGCGGGCGCCGCCCAGGATGAGGTGGATCGTCGCTTGGGGGTTAGGTGTCGGCGGCATCGGGGTGACGCTACGCGCTGTGGTCGGCCAAGAACGGTATCGCGAGTTGTTCCATCGCTTGGGCAAGCGCGACGTCCTTCGCGGTGAGGCCACCGGCGTCGTGGGTGGTGAGGGTGACTTCGACCCGGTTCCAGACGTTGCGCCATTCGGGGTGGTGGTTTATTCGTTCGGCAACGAGCGCCACTTGGCTCATCCAGCCGAACGCTTGGACGAAATCGGTAAAGCGGTAGGTGCGCTTGAGCGTTTCGCCTTCGCGTTGCCAGCCGCGTGGTAACAAAAGGGTTTCGAGGGTGTGCCGGTCTGCGTCGTTGAGCTGAGCCATTGCGGTCACTCCTGTCGCGTCGATGCGGGGATGATACCCAATTCATGCGCTGGCGCGGCGTACCGTTCCCAGTGGAGGTGGTCGGAAAGGGGGTCACGCTTGGCCCAACCGACTTGTTGCAGCTCCGGTTCGGGAAGGAATTCGCGCACCCATCCCAGGCAGAGATAGGCGATCGGGACGACGTGGTGTGGCAAACGAAAGATCTCCCGTAAGGCTTGCCGTCGGATGATGCTGACCCAGCCAACGCCAATTCCTTCTGCGCGCGCCGCCAGCCAGAGGTTTTGGATGGCGCAGACGCAGGAAAAGAGATCCATCGAGCGCTGGTGGGTGCGCCCCAGTACTACGGGACCCCCACGGCGGCGGTTGCAGGCAACGAGGAGGTTGATCGGTGCTTCGCGAATCCCTTCCAGTTTGAGTTGGCGATAGCGGGTGCGCCGTTCGCCGCTGAAGCGCATTGCGGCTTCTGCGTTGGCTTGGGTAAATGCGGCATGGACTTGGGCTTTGGTTTGCGGGTCACGCACGATGACGAATTCCCACGGCTGGGAAAATCCGACCGAAGGGGCGCGGTGCGCGGCGTCCAACAGGCGCATCAGAAGTGGTTCAGGGATAGGGTCGGGGAGAAAGTGGCGGCGCACGTCGCGCCGCTCGGTAATCGCGCGGTAGACCGCAGCGCGTTCGGCAGGGGAGAAAGCGTTAGGGACACGCTGAACAAATCAGCATTTGACTGGAAATGAGCGAGATTGACCGCATCCCTTCGACATTCACACCTTGGTGGGCAAGAAATGTCTTTTTTGCCGCCATTTTCGGCTGGCTTTTGCCCCGTTTCTCGGCGAATTTCCTCATTTCGCCCCTCTCAGGACGCACCTTGGGCGTTGAGTGCAAACAATTGCCGCTTGGCGATCAGCAGATTCGCCAACCCAAAGAGCGTGTAGAGCTGCGCAGT
>Ga0207870_100314_pt1 | contig 35682 bp, 43 predicted proteins | sample CeladaPassage60B_FD_187477 | JGI IMG/M metagenome (GOLD analysis project Ga0207870, IMG submission 187477) | Cellulose-adapted microbial communities from the Joint BioEnergy Institute, USA - Passage3 60B (SPAdes) (version 2) | ecosystem: Engineered > Bioreactor > Continuous culture > Unclassified... | reverse complement strand
ATCCTCTACGGGCGGTTTCAGTTGGTCGCGGCTCTCTTCTATCAGCCATCCCTTGGAAATTCACCACGATCTCCGGCCACTGTGGCTGGGACTGGTGGGCGAGCCATTCGCTGACGGCCTTGCGGATCAGCGCATTGCGGCTCTCGCCGCTCTGCTCGGCCATGGCGTTCAACTGCTGCCCGGTCGTGTCGTCGAGATAGATGTGGAAGTGCATGGAGCCTCCGCAGATGCCTGGATATGACACATCGATATGTTCTACGGCGTGAGCGGCAATTTCAAGGGTTGGGTCGAGTCGGAAGACTGAAAGTCGATCGCGCTAAAACGCGTCAAAACGGCTTCTGAGCGATTTTGCGTTGCCGAACGTCCCCAACCCTTACCATCAAGTGATCGTCCGTTCTACGGCCTTTATGGTTCCTTCCTGGGCCTTTTGAGGGCGGGGCCGCGCGCCGCGCCGCATTTCGCTAGCGTCAGCCAAAAAAAAGTTTGCGGTTTGCAGTTTGCACGCCACTTGAGGACGTTCGATGGCTGTATCGGTGCGGGAGTTTGCCCGGCGTAAAGGCGTTTCTGACACGGCGATCCACAAGGCCGTCGAGCGCGGCGAGATAACCAGGGAACCGGATGGCCGCATCGATCCAGCAAAAAACGCCCACTGGTCGCCCCGGGCCCAGATTCGCGGCCAGGGTGATGACCTGAGCGGCCATACAAGGGCCGCCCCGGAGGAAGAACGACCATCTGGCATTCCCGACTACGCCAAGAGCCGCGCGATCCGCGAGGCGTATGCGGCGCGGCTTGCCAAGCTCGAGTTCGAAGAGAAGTCTGGGCGGCTCGTCTCGGCCGATGAGGTGAGAATCGAGCAGTTTCGCATCGCGCGCGCGTTGCGTGATCGTCTGTTGCAGCTGCCGGCCAAGATTGCGCCCGAGATCGTCGCGTTGGTGGTCGAAGACGCCGACGTCGTTGCCGTCGAACAGATGCTGGAAACCGCGCTGCGCGAGCTGCTCGCTGAGTTCGTGCCAACGCTCTGAGCGCTATTTGCGCCTCGAGACGCAATTTTTTACTCCCTGGCGTTGTGTAGTTGGCCAGTCGGCGTGATGCCGACTGGCGTTTTTTTAAAGACGAAACGATGAGTTTGAACATCACCCTTGCCGAGCGTATCGAACTGCGCCCGATCGAGCGGCTCATCCCCTACGCCCGTAACGCCCGCACGCACTCGGATGCGCAGATCGCCAAGATCGCCGCATCGATTGCCGAGTTTGGATTTACCAATCCGATCCTGGTCGACGGTGAGAACGGCATCATCGCCGGGCATGGACGCTTGGCGGCCGCCAGAAAGCTCGGGCTTGCCGAAGTGCCGGTGATCGAGCTTGCGCACCTCACCCCGGCGCAAAAGCGCGCCTACATCCTCGCCGACAACCGGCTAGCGCTCGATGCCGGCTGGGACGAGGAGATGCTCGCGCTGGAGTTGGCCGAGCTCAAGGACGCCGGCTTCGACCTTGCCCAAACGGGCTTCGACGACGACGAGATCGAGCGGCTGCTCGACGGGCTCGACCTCGATGCCGACGAAGAAGGGTCGCGCGAAGCAGATACCGCCGAAAATGATCCTGACGACGAGATCGAACCGCCGAAGATCGTCGTCAGCCGACCGGGTGATATCTGGCGGATGGGCGAGCACCGCCTGATCTGCGCCGACTCTGCCGACAAGGGTTCCATCGCGCGCCTGATGGCGGGCGACAAAGCGTCGCTGCTCTTTACGAGTCCGCCCTACGCCAACCAGCGCAACTACACCACCGGCGGCATCCCGGATTGGGACGCGCTGATGCAGGGGGTGTTCGCCGCCGCGATGACCGCGATGCGCGACGATGGCCAGATGCTGGTCAATCTCGGCCTCGTGCATCGCGACAACGAATGGCAACCGTACTGGGATGGCTGGATCGAGTGGATGCGCAGTCAAGGCTGGCGGCGTTTCGGCTGGTATGTCTGGGATCAGAGCACCACCGTCCCAGGAGACTGGAACGGTCGGCTGGCGCCGCGCCACGAGTTCATCTTCCACTTCAACCGTAAGGCCAGGAGGCCAAACAAGATCGTGCCGTGCAAGACGGCGGGCACCTATTCGCACCTGTCCGCCCTCAATGGCGGTGGCGGCTTGCGGGACAAGGATGGTAAAGCCAATGACTGGTGTCATGCCGATCAGCCGATCCAGGATCACCGCATCCCCGACTCGGTCATCACCGTCACCCGCCAGCGCGGGCCGATCGACCCCGAACGTGAGATCGACCACCCGGCGGTGTTCCCGATTGGTCTGCCGAAGTTCGTCATGGAGGCCTACAGCAACCCTGGCGAGATCGTGTTCGAGCCGTTCTCTGGCTCCGGCACCACGATCCTCGCAGGCGAGGCCTGCGGCCGGAAGGTTTTCGCCTCGGAACTGGCCCCGGAGTATGTGGATGTCGCCGTGATCCGCTGGCTCAAGAACCACCCGGAGCAGATGCCGGTGCTGGAGACCACCGGTCAGGGCTGGGAGGAGGTGAAGGCGCAGCGGGAGCCGGAGGGGGTAACGGCAACTTATGCCGACAGCAAGAAGCGCTTGTCGGATGTCTTCAACGACCGCATGGCTCGGCTTGGCGACGCGGCTCCCTTTGCGCCGTGGGGGGATAATCGCCGATGAGGTGGCTTGCCGACAAAATTGAGCACTGGCCCATCGATCGGCTCGTGCCATACGCCCGCAATGCCCGTCAGCATTCCGACGAGCAGGTGGCGAAGATCGCTGCCTCTATTGCGGAGTTTGGCTTCGTCAATCCGATCCTGGTGGGCGCAGACGGCGTGATCATTGCCGGTCACGGGCGGCTGGCGGCCGCCAGAAAGCTTGGATTGTCGCAAGTCCCGGTGGTCGTGCTCGACCATCTGACGCCGACCCAGCGCCGCGCTCTGGTGCTGGCCGACAACCGGCTGGCGGAGTTGTCGACCTGGGACGCCGAGATGCTGCGCATCGAGCTCGACGCACTCGCAGAAGACGGGTTTGACGTCGATCTGACGGGCTTCGACGACGCATCGATTGCGGAACTGTTGGGCGATGTCGAACCGGACAACACCGGCCAGACCGACGAGGATGCGGTACCGGATGCGCCGGATGCGCCGGTGTCGCAGCCCGGCGACGTCTGGATCATGGGCCAGCATCGCCTCGTCTGCGGCGACGCGACCACGGCCGAAGCCTACGCGCAGCTGTTCCCGGATGGCGAGCGGGCGGACATGGTCTTTACCGATCCGCCCTACAACGTTGCTTACGCTGCTGGAGCGCATGTGCCGACGATCAAGCACCGACCGATTGCCAACGACGACCTGGGCGCGGGGTTCGAGGCCTTCCTGCGCGATGCGATGAGTCTGTTCATGGCCCACTGCACCGGGGCGATCTACATCGCCATGTCGAGTTCGGAGCTCCACACCCTACGCCGCGTGTTCGATGCGCTGGGCGGGCACTGGTCGACTTACATCATCTGGGCCAAGAACACCTTCACGCTGGGGCGATCGGACTACCAGCGCCAGTACGAACCGATCCTGTACGGCTGGCCCGAGGGTGCCACGCGCCACTGGTGCGGCGACCGCGACCAAGGTGACGTGTGGCACTTCAACAAGCCGCAGAAGAACGACCTGCACCCGACGATGAAGCCGGTCGAACTGGTCGAGCGCGCGATTCGGAATTCCAGTCGTCCGGGGGATGTGGTGCTCGATCCGTTCGGGGGCTCCGGCACGACGCTGATCGCCGCCGAGAAATCGGGTCGCCAGGCGCGGCTGATTGAACTCGATCCGAAGTACGTGGACACCATCGTTCGCAGGTGGCAGGACTACACAGGTGCGCAGGCAGTTCGCGAAGCCGATGGGGTGAAGTTCGATGATCTGGTCGGCCAGCAGGCAGATGCTGCCGACGCCAGCGATGTAATGGATGCCGAGGAGGCGCTGTGAAGCAGTCGCGCTGGATGTCGCTGCTGAAGCCAAGCGCCTGTTCGATCTTTTTTTGCGCTTGGCTCGGGGTTCCTTATTTCATCGTGTCGGCGCGCACCAGTTCCGCCTGGGCGCTGGCGATCAGGTCCAGGCGCAGGTTCGGCGTGATGCTGCAGGCCAGTTCGTTCAAGGTCCAGTTCATCACATCGGCCTTGTCGCGCAGCGACTTGGCCTCCTCGAAGCGGCTGGTGTAGCGATCCAGTTCGCGCAGGACCCGTTCCAGGGTGGATCGGGCCTGGGCCAGGGCCTCGCGGGCGCGGCGTTCGGCGTGCTGGGTCTGAAATTCGCGGGGGGTGTTCATGGTGTGCTCTCCTTCTCAGTTGATCGTTGCGACACCTGTATGAACGCGCTTCGGGCCACTGAAGTCAAGCTCAATCTGCATCGTGCTGGGCATCAAGGGCTTCAATCGCCAGCACCAGATCGGCGATGCGGTCGGCCTCGAAGCCAAAGCCCCGGTGGCGCAGAAGGTGCTCAATGCTCGGATGCTTCATCCGGGCGATCTCCCGGCAGGCATCGAGCAAGGCCTGCAGCGGTGCTGCCGGGGTCAGGGCGTCAGGCTGCGTGCTCACGCGGTGGCTTCCTCGGCAATGCGGTAAAGGCGCTGTCCTGCACCCGGCGTGCCGGCAGGGCCTTCGATCTTCTCGGAGACGATGGTCAGGCCCAACTTCTTCTTGAGTGCGCCGGCAAAGGTGCCGCGCACTGTGTGCGCCTGCCAGCCGGTGGCTTCGCAGATCTGCGCGATGGTGGCACCTTCCGGGCGCTTCAACATCTCGATCACCAGCGCCTGCTTGCTGTGGGCGCGGCCACGCTTCGGTGCGGCGTCTGGTTGATCCTGCTGCCAGTTGGCCTCGGCGGCGACTGCTGCTTCCAGTTCCGGATCGCTGGCCAGCGGCGGCGTGGCAACGCGGGTGGCCCCCGTCGGCGGCAGGACATCTTCCGGCTGCGCCTCGCCCTTGATGATGGCGATGGCTGCCGAGGTCAGGCGCCACTGGCCGCCTTGCTGCTCGATCAACCCCCGCTGCGCGAGGCTGGCGATCATCTTGAGCTTGGCGCCGCCCTTGAGGTCGAGCAGCGGCTCGATCAGGCCACCGGCGTCGCAATGCGCGCGGGTGATGAGATCGAGTTGGCGTTCGGTGATGGGGGTGGTTTGTGTGGTGTTCATGCTTGGCTCCTTGCGTGGTGGGTGATCTATCGTGTCGATCGCATGACGGCATAACCATCGAAAGAAGCCAAGCGGCTTTGCATGGAATTTTTCCTTTTGGTGGTTGCTTTAGATGCTGCAAGCGATCTGGAAGCAAGCGCTTGCGCCCGATCCTTTGCTTTCGGTGGCGAGCTGGGCGGATCGCCATCGGGTGCTCGCCTCGGTCTCGTCGAGCGAACCGGGGCGGTGGTTGACGGCGCGCACGCCCTACCTGCGCGAGGTGATGGAAGCGCTCTCGCCCACCTCGCGCGCCGAGCGGGTGGTGTTGATGGCTGGCGCCCAGGTGGGCAAGACCGAGGCGGGACTCAACTGGGTGGGGTTCGTGATCCACCATGCGCCTGGGCCGATGCTGCTGGTCGAGCCGTCCTTGGAGACGATGAAGCGGGTCTCGAAGCAGCGGATCGATGCGCTCATCGAGGCCACGCCGCCACTAGCCGAGCGGGTGCGCGACCCCAGAAGCCGGGATTCGGGCAATACGCTCCTGATGAAGGAGTTTCCCGGCGGCGTGTTGGTGATGACCGGTGCGAACTCGGCGGTGGGCTTGCGCTCGATGCCGGTGCGCTACCTCTTTCTCGACGAGGTGGATGCCTATCCGGGCGATGTCGAGAGCGAAGGCGATCCGGTGGAACTCGCGATCCAGCGCACGGTCACCTTCCGGCGGCGCAAGATTTATCTATGCTCGACGCCGACGCTCAAAGGGCTCTCGCGCATCGAGCGCGCCTATCACGAATCGGATCGGCGCATCTTCGAGGTGCCGTGCGACGGCTGCGGGCGCTTTTCGCAGCTTTTGTGGCGCGACATCGTCTGGCCGCAAGAGCGGCCCGAGGCGGCGGCGTGGCGCTGCCCCTACTGCGAGACGCTGCACTCCGAGTGGCGCAAACCGGCGCTGCTCGCCGCTGGCCGCTGGCGCGCGACCGCCGAAGGGGATGGGCGCACCGTAGGGTTTCATCTCTCCAGCCTCTATTCGCCGTGGTTGTCCTGGGGCGAGATCGTGCGCGACTTTCTTGCCGCGAAGGACGATCCGGCGCGGCTCAAGGTCTGGGTCAACACCCGCCTTGCCGAAACCTGGGAAGATCGGTTGGATGATGGCATCGATCCCACTGGCTTGATCCAGCGCCGCGAGGAATACGGCGTCGATCCCTTGCCAGAAGGGGTTGCGGTGATCACGGCAGGCGTCGACGTGCAGGCCGACCGGCTGGAGCTGGAGATCGTCGGCTGGGGGCGCGATGAAGAGAGCTGGAGCCTGGACTACCGGGTGCTGTGGGGCGATCCGTCCGCGCCACAGGTCTGGCGCCTGCTCGACGAGTTACTGGCACGCCAATATCGGCACCCGGTGTTTTCCGGGTTGAGCATCGAAGCGGCCTGCATCGACTCCGGTGGGCATCACACGTTGGCGGTCTATGACTACTGCCGCGATCGGCAACGGCGCCGGATATTCGCGATCAAGGGGCGCGCCGGCGCGATCCCGATCTGGCCACGCCGTCCAGGGCGCGCGAACAAAGGCAGGGTGCCGCTCTTTACCGTCGGCGTCGATTCGGCCAAGGAGACGATCTACGCCCGGCTTGCGGTCACCCCACCTGGGCCGGGCACGATGCATTTTCCGCTCGACCGGGACGTGGTCTATTTCGAGCAACTCACCGCCGAGCGCTGCGTGACGCGCTACGTGAAGGGCTTTCCGAAGCGCGAGTGGGTCAAAGACCCAGGACGGCGCAACGAGGCGCTCGACTGCCGGGTGTATGCCTACGCAGCCCTGCATGCCTTGATCGCGATGGGGCTGCGGCTCAACGAACGAGCCGATCAGACGACCCGCATCGACGCGACCGTCTTGCCCGCGTCCGGTGTGACCGTCACGCCGCCTGGCGAAATCGCGTCGAAACCAAAGCGCCGTGTCGTGCGTTCGACCTATCTGTGAGGGGGTATGACGAAAGAAGAATTGATCCGTCAGCGCGAAGCGCTGCTGCGCGTGCGCTTTTCCGGCGCGCAACAGGTGAAGGCCGGCGAGCAGCAGGTGAGCTATCGTTCGGATGCCGAGATCGCCGCGGCTTTGGCCGAGATCGACGCGCGCCTTGCCGAGCTCGAAGGGCGCCGGTCGGTGCGCGCGATCCGCACCTTTGCGAAGAAGGGGTTGTGATGTTTTCGGCTTGGCGCCGTCGCCTCGGCGCGCTCATCGGCGGATTCGATGCCGGGCTCGGTAACCGACGCCTGCGCGGGTTCGTCGCGAGCCGCGCCCATGTCAATACCTTGATCCAGGCCGCCGGGGCCGACATGACCGCGCGCGCCCGCTATCTGATCCGCAACAACGGCTACGCCGCCAATGCGGTCGAGGCCTTCGCGGCCAACGCGGTCGGCTACGGCATCAAACCCAAGAGCCGCGCCGCCGAGCCTGAGATACGGGCCGCAATCCACAAGCTGTGGGCAATGTGGTGTGATGAGGCGGACAGCGAATGGCTCACCGACTTCTACGGTTTGCAGCGCCGCGTCGCGCGCGAGCTTTTCATCGCCGGCGAGGTCTTCGTGCGCATTCGCTCACGTTGGCCAGAAGATGGCCTGGTCGTGCCGTTGCAGCTGCAGCTCATCCCATCGGAGATGCTGCCGCTGACGAACCGATCCCTGGACAACGGCAACGCGCTGCGCCACGGCATCGAGTTCGACAAAATCGGCCGCCGCGTGGCCTACCATTTCTATCGCCGCCACCCTGGGGATGTCACCGACCCCGGTTTGACCGGTGAAACGGTTCGGGTGCCCGCCTCGGAGGTGATCCATGTCGTCGATCCGGTCGATGCCGGACAGCTCAGAGGCGTATCCCGGTTTGCGCCTGCGATCGTCAAGCTCTTTTTGCTCGATCAGTATGACGACGCCGAGCTCGATCGCAAGAAGGTGGCAGCGATGTTCGCGGGGTTCGTGCGCCGGCCTGCGCCGGAGTATGGCGCGCAGGACACCGATGGGGATGGCGCCGAGATCATGCCGCTCGAACCGGGGCAGCTCCAGGTGCTGGGGCCGGGTGAGGACATCACCTTCTCGACCCCGGCCGATGTCGGCGGCCAATACGAGGCGTTCCAGTATCGCACGCTGCTGCAGGTTTCCGCTGCGCTGGGCATTCCCTACGCCGTGCTCACCAACGACATGGTCAAGGCCAACTATTCGAACACCCGCGCGGCGCTTCTCGAGTTTCGCCGCCGCATCGAGGCTTTTCAGTATTCGGTGTTGGTCTATCAGTTCTGCCGTCCGATCTACGCGCGTTGGATTGCGGTAGCGGCGTTGTCTGGCGCACTCGACCTACCGAACTGGCGCGCCCGCCGCCGCGAGTATCAGTCGGCCGAGTGGCTCACGCCGAAGTGGGAGTGGGTCGATCCGTTGAAGGATGCCAAGGCGGAGATCGAGCAGATCCGTGCGGGCTTGAAGAGCCGCGCGCAGGCGGTGGCCGAGCGCGGCATGGATATCGAGGAGCTCGACGCCGAGATCGCCCAGGATTGCGCGCGTGCGCGTGCGCTGGGGCTCGATTTTGGTCAGGCGATGCAAGGTGCGCCGGCCGCACCGGAAGTGCTAGGAGAAGAGAATGCGTGATCTACCCCACTTGGCGGCGCGACTCTACGACACGCCCCTCATGATCGCTCGGCCCAAGCTCGAGACGATCGTTACCGCCATCGGTGGCCGGCTTCTGGGTCTCGATGATGTGCTGCAGTCGCCGATGCCGGCCAATCATCCGCGCCCTACTGTCGTCGATGGCATCGGCGTGTTGCCGATCATGGGCACGCTCGTGAAGCGCTCGGCCTACCTGGGGGCAGCTTCTGGCCTCATGGGATACGAGGAGATCGAGGCGGGCGCAGAAAGACTCTTTGCCGATTCCAACGTCGCGGCGGTGGTGCTGAGCCTCGATTCGCCTGGCGGCGAGGTGGGGGGGCTTTTCGATGTCGCTGCGCGGCTGCGGCAGCTTGCAGATGAGACGCAAAAGCCGCTTTACGCCATCGCCGATGAAGCGGCGCTCTCGGCGGCTTATGCCATTGCCTGCGCCGCCGATGAGATCTGGACGACCCAGACCGCAGAAGTGGGGTCGATCGGCGTCATCGCCGTGCATCTCGATCAGTCGGCGCGCGATGCCCAGGACGGTTTTGCCTACACCTTCATTGCCGCCGGTGAGCACAAGCTCGACGGCAATCCGCATCAGCCGCTCTCGGAGGCGGCGCGTGCCGATATCGAGGCCGATGTCGCCGATCTCTACACGCGCTTCGTTGCTTGGGTCGCCGCGCGGCGCGGGCTCTCCGAGCGCGCGGTGCAGCAAACCGAAGCGGCCATCTATCGCGGCGAAGCCGCTGTGCGCGCAGGCCTTGCCGATCGCGTGGGCACGCTGCGCGATCTGGTCGAATCAGCATCGATCCACGTCAATAAAAGGAGTATGACCATGACCATGACCGAATCAACAAGCGTTTCTGTCGCGGCAGTCGAGGAGACTGCGAGTCAACCCGACTTGCCGCAGTCGCCGACTGCGGCAACCGTCGCCGCGGAGATCGCCTCCGCTGCCCTGGAGATCGCCGAGCAGGCGCGCGTGTTGGGTGTCGATATCGACGCCGCTGCCGCGATCCGGCAGGGGTTGTCGCTCGACGAGCTGCGCCGTGATGTGCTGGCGCGCGCCGCCAAAGCCGCCGCCAGCCGCGACATCGTCGCCCATGCGCCGCACCCCGCCGACGCCGGCGCCGCCTCTTTGCTCGTTGCGGCGATGCGCGCCAAATACGGCAAGTAGCCATCGTTTGCCGTGCGTGCGTCGTGGCCGCCGGTGGGCGGCCGTTTTTTTAGGAGATTGCTATGCCAACCTTGACCGCACCCAAGACGCTGTCGGAGATCGTCAAACGCGAGTTCGACCCCGATTACACCCGCGAGACCGTGACGCTGGCGGCAGGCCCCGCGCTTGCCGCAGGCACCGTGCTGGGCCGCGATGCGACGACCGGCGCTTATGCGCCATCGCCCGCCACTGGTTCTGGCGGTGTCGAGATCGCCTGCGCCGTGCTGCTTGCCGATGTCGCCGGGAGCGCTGCAACGCGCAGCGTCCTTGCACTCGTGCGCGGCCCGGCGATCGTCGCCGATGCGGCGCTTACCTTCGATGCGAGCGTCGATGACGATGCCAAGCGCGCCGTCAAGCGTGATCAGCTCGCTGCCCACGGCATCGTGGCGCGAGCTGCCGTCTAACTTCTTTTGGGAGAGTCCATCATGGTGATGACCATCAATCCATTTAGTCGCGGCTTTTCGCTCGCGGAGATGACCGAGGCGATCAATCTTGTACCGGCGCCCTACGCACGCATTCGCGAGCTGGGTTTGTTCCGATCGCAGCCGATCGCCCAGCGCCAGGTGCTGGTCGAGTCGCGCGGCGCTGAGATTCGCCTGCTGCCGGCGGTCGAGCCTGGCGCGCCGGCAAGCGTCGCCGCGCCGATCGAGCGCAAGCTCAAGTCGTTCGTGGTGCCCCATATTCCGCACAACGACACGCTGCTGGCCTCGGAAGTGGCCGGCTTGCGGGTTTTTGGTAGCGCAGAGGTCGAGCCGGTGGTGCAGGTGCTCAACCAAAAGCTCGAGATGCTGCGCGCCAAGCACGCGCAGACCCTCGAATACATGCAGGCGCAGGCGCTCACTGGTCGGCTCGTCGATGGCGCTGGCCGCTTGCTCTACGACTGGCATGCCGAGTTCGACGTCGCCCGTAAAGAGATCGATTTCAAGCTGGGGACGAACACCACCGACATCATGGGGCTCGTGCGTCAGGCGGCGCGCCACATCGAGGCGAATCTGGCTGGCGAGACGATGAGCGGCGTCTATGCGCTGGTCAGCCCCGAATTCTTCGACCGGCTCACCGCGCATCCGGCCGTCAAGGAGGCCTACCAGTTCGCCGTGTCGCAGTCGCCCCTGCGCGACGACGTGCGCCAGGGCTTTCGCTTCGGCCCGATCACCTTCGCCGAGTATGCCGGTGCCGCGACCCTGTCGACGGGCCAAAGCGCGCGTTTCATCACCGAGGGCGAAGGGGTGGCTTTTCCCCTTGGCACGCGCGACACGTTCGTCACCTACTTCGCGCCGGCCGATCTCATCGAGACGGTGGGCACGCTCGGGCTCGAGCTCTACGCGCGCCAGGTCGAGCGGCAAGACGGTCGCGGCATCGATCTCTACTCCGAGAGTAACCCGCTGCCGATGGTGCGCCGTCCCAATCTCGTCGTGCGGCTCTATTCGAGCAACTGATGCGCTTAGCCGATCTCGCGCAGCAGGCAGCGCTTGCGACCTTCGGCGAGCCGGTCACGCTCGTCATCGACGGCAATCCGCTGCCCGTCGTCGGCATCTTCGTCGCCGCGCACGAGGCGGTGGAGTTTGCGGGCGATGCGGCGGTATCGACCGTGCGGCCGTTGCTGACCGTCCAGGCCGAGGCGTTGCCGACGCTGCCGGTCGAGGGAGACGAGGCCGAGATTCGCGGCAACCGCTACGTGGTCGCCGATGTGCGGCCTGATGGCTTCGGCATGGTCAAGCTCTTCTTGCAGGAGGCTGGATGAGCGAACTGCCCCATCCGCGCAGCCTGATCCGCCAGGCGGTGCGGGAGTGTCTCGCGCAAGCGCTGCCCGCTCTGGCTTCGCGCATCCATCTGCACCGGGCGGTGCCGCTGGCGAAACAGCGTCTGCCGGCGCTGCTCCTCTACGCGCGCGAGGAGCGCATCGATGACGCGTATGCGGCCGATCCCGGCCCCAGACGGCGGCTCATGACCCTTGCGGTCGAGATCGTCGCTGCCGGACATGAGGCGCACGAGCGCATCGATGCGCTCGCCGCCGTGGTCGAAGCGGCGCTCGAGGCCGATGAGACGCTGGGCGGACGCGTGGAAGGTTCGCGGCTCGTGCGCACCGAGATCGAGCACGATGGCGATGGGGAGACGCCTTTGTGCGCCTGCCGACTGAGCTTCGAGATCGCATACTGGACGCAGTGGCGATCTGGCGCTGGCGAAACGGCCGTGCGACCTACCCTCGTGCTCTATTCGGTCTCGCCTTTCATCGGTCGCGCCCATGAGGACAAATACCAGCCTGTCGCGCCGGAGTTCGACGATGTTTGAGGATCGCAATCTCCATCGCGACATGGGTGAGGCAGAGCGCGGCCTCGAGAATATCGTCTGCTACGGTCAGGTGGTGGCGATCGACCCCCCGCGCGCGCGGGTCAAAGTCCAGGCCGGCCCCGTCGTGACCGGCTGGATACCGTTTGCCACCCTGCGTGCAGGCCATGATCGCACCTGGCACATACCGGAGCCAGGCGAGCAGGTGGTGCTGGTCGCTCCTGCGGGGGATCTGGCCCAGGCGACCGTGGTGGGGTCGATCTACCGCGCCTTCCATCCTGCGCCGGCGGATTCGGTGGACGTCTCTCGCACCCTGTTCAAGGACGGTGCGGTGATGGAATACGACCGCGCCCAGCACCATTGGCGCCTGGCGGTGCCGGCCGGCGGGCGGATCGTGCTGGAGATCGGCCCAAGCCGTATCGAGATGACCGACGCTGGGATTCGTTTGGTTGCGCCACGCATCGATCTGAACTGAGGGGGACAATGGCTGCGGCAGCGCGTTTCGGGGATCGCTGCACCGGACACGGCTGTTTCCCGTCACGGCCCAATGCAGAGGGTAGCCCCACCGTCTTCGTGAATGGCCGCGGCTGGCATCGCGTTGGCGATGGTTGGCAGCCGCACGGTTGCGCGGTGTGCCCGCCGCATGGCGGGGCGCTCGCTCAAGGCAGCAACACGGTGTTCGTCAATGGCAGGCCTGCCGGGCGTGTCGGCGATCCCGTCGATTGCGGATCTCGGGTGGCCGAGGGGGCGCTGGATGTCTTTGCGGGTTGATCGTCAGATCGATTCCCAGTCACTGCCTGTCACCGGGGTCAGGCGATACTCGGCGGGGAGGAAGGTATTACGCTCGGTCTTCATGGGCCAATCCCCGCAACCGCGCCTAGCCTATCCATTCAGACTGGCTTGCTGCACACAGGGCCTCCCAGTCATCGGGGGGCGTGGCCAGACTTATACAAAGGTTGCCGGTGAGACGCCAAAGCGCTTACTGAGGGCCCGCACTTGCCGAATGTTGAGTTCGCGCTTGCCCGCCAAGATTTCCGAGACAACGCCCTGGCTGCCGATCTCGGGAAGGTCGCTTTGCTTGAGGCCATGCTGTTGCATGAGGAACTTCAACGCTTGCACGCCGGTGGTTTCAGGCATGGGGTGATGCTCGGCCTCATAGTCCGCGATCAAATCGCCGACGATATCGACCAGCTCCATCCCCGGATGGGTTTCGTCGCCCTGGGCTTCGTCCAACAGCGCTTCGAGTATTTCGACCATCCGCGCGTAGTGCGCTTCGTCTCGAATGGGGCCGATATCCGTGGCAGCGCGAAACTGCTCCCAAACGGGGAGCAGACGCTTGACGTCGATTGGGGCATTCATGACTTCCACGCTCCTTTGTCGTAATCCTGGTGCGTGAGCACCGCTTTGATATACACGATCTGCCGGTCGAATCGGAGGTACGCAATCAGCCGATACTTGTTGCCGCCGATATCGAACACCGCCAGTTCCCCCACCTTGTCCACCGCATTGAAAGCGGCTTTGAGCTCGGCCCAGTTGGCGAACCGGTTCTTCTCGATCACCCGCCGCCACCCCTGCAAAGGCGCTTCGGCCTGGGGATGCTGCGCAGCGAAGGCCCGCAGGGCACGGTTGCTGATGATTCTCATGGATCGAGTATATCTCATCCTGAGATAAGCGCAAGCAGATCAAACACAGAGATTCCCATGCTCGGCATGAACGCCCACACCGGCGAGACCCTCTCCGGGATCGCGCACCTCAAACAGTCGATCCGCGACATCCTGACCACGCGCATCGGCACGCGGGTGATGCGCCGCGACTACGGCTCACGCTTGCCTGAGCTGGTCGATCGCCCGCTCACGCCGGCGCTGGCCACCGAGCTCTATGCCGCGGTCGCCGAGGCGCTCGATGTCTGGGAACCGCGCTTTCGCCTGGAGCGCGTGCGCATCCTGAGTGCGAGCACTGGTCAGGTCACGCTGATGCTGGAAGGCGTCTATCGGCCCGATGGTGAGCGCATCACCCTGGAGATCACCCCATGAGTTTTGATCTGGCGTCGCTGCCCGATCCCGCAGTGGTCGAGCCCATCGACTACGAGACGATCTGCTCGGAGCTCGTCGCCGCGTTTCAAGCGCGCTGGCCCGATTACTCGGCGCTGCTCGAATCCGATCCGGCGATCAAGCTCCTCGAGGTCGCCGCCTATCGTGAGATGCTGCTGCGCCATCGCATCAACGAGGCGGCGCGGTCGCAGCTCTTGGCGTTTGCTACCGGCGGCGACCTCGATCACCTGGCGGCGTTTTATGGCGTGGCGCGGCTTGCAGACGAGTCAGACGAGGCGTTGCGGCAGCGGGTGCGCGCGCGCATTCATGGATTCTCCAACGCCGGCGGTGCGGCGCACTATCGCTATTGGGCGCTTTCGGCATCAACCGCGATTCAGGATGTCGCGGTGGTCTCACCTGCACCTGGGGTGGTGCGCATTTGCGTGCTCGTGAAGGCCGGCGCGGATACCGACGCCGTGCTCGACGCGGTGCGCGTCATGGTGCTGCGCGACGACGTGCGGGTGCTCACCGACACCATCGAGGTGGTCGATGCGCAGATGCGGCCCTTTTCGGTGGCAGCGCGCATCGTGCGGCTGCCGGGGGCGCCGGCGTCGCTGCTGACATCGATTGCCGATGCGCTGCGCGCCGAGCTCATGCAGGACGTGCGCCTGGGCTGGGATGTCACCCGCTCCTGGCTGATCAGCCGGTTGCATCGCGTAGGCGTGCATCGCGTCGAACTGCTTTCACCCAACGAGGAGATCGTCTGCGCGCCCAATGAAGCGGCGCGGCTCGAGCGCATCGATCTTCTCGACGGCGGAATAGACGACTAGCCATGAGCGATCCATCCTTGTTGCCTGCCAATGCTTCAGCGCTGGAGCGCGCGATTGCGCTTGCAAGCAATCCGCTGGCGCGGCTTGCAGATCATGCCGAGGCCATCCGCCGCTTCAAGACGGAACCTGGCGATCCGGTCGTCCCCTATCTCGTCTGGGAATATGCGCTCGAGGAGCTGTTGCCTTATTTGCCAGATCCGCGCCGCGCGATCCGCGAGGGCGTGTTGTGGCAGCGGATCCGCGGCACGCCGCGGGCGCTGGCCGTTGCCCTCTCCTGGATCGGCGCGCGCGACACGCTGATCGAGCAAGAGGAAGCAGGCGGTGCGCACTGGGCCGAGTATCAGTTCGATCCGGGTCGCGTACTCCTCGATGAGGAGGTGGCGCGCTTTGTGGCGGTGGCCAGGCTCTCGGCCCCGGCGCGATCCCGCCTCTCGCGCATCTACCACGGCTTCGACCGGCGGCGGGTACAGCTCGACACCTCTCGGCTCGACGAGGCACTGCTGTCGGACACCAGTGGCATCTTCTGGCAGGACGGACAGACCAAGCTTTCGTTTGGGCGGGTGCGCAAATTTGCGCCTTTATCTATCGTCGGCACCGTGCGCCTGACCCGCGAGGTGGCGCGCTTTATCGCCGCGCGCTATCCCGACCGCTGCCTGCTCGATGAGATGCGCTTTGGCTGCCGCTCGCCGGGCAACCCGCGGTTTGATGCGGCGCACCTCTGGGAGCGGCGAATCGTCGCCGCGATCGGTCGGGCCGCCGTGCTGCCCGAGCGCCGGTTTGCCAAGGCGGAGATCGTGCTCTCCGAAGCGTGGCCGCTCGGGGATACCAACGCCTGCACGCCGGTGGCGGTCTGGGTGGGTGATTCGGTCTATCGATTCGGCGACCCGCTCTCGTCGGGCATTGGGCGCGGGCACTGGGTGGCGATCACCGAGCGGTTGGAACGCGCGCTGCAGGCGATGCTGGCCATCGATTCTGCGGTGGTCACGCGCGGCGCCAGTCGTGCCCGTAGCGCTCGGCTGCTGGCGCGGCGCGTGGCGCTGCTTTCTCACATGCGGCTGTCGGAAGCGCGCGGCGCTTACGACCGCATCGGGCGCACCGCGCAGGTCGTGCACCAGGCGGTGCGCCCGGAGCAGCCCGCCACGACACGCCCCGAGCGCCGGTTTGCCAAGGCCGAGATCGTGCTCTCCGAAGCGTGGCCGCTTGGCGATACCAATGCCCGCACGCCGATGACCGCCTGGACGGTGACCCTGGCCTGCGCGCGGCTATCCGAGATGCGTCTCGACGACGCGGCGATCGTGGTGCGCACGCCGATCGAGGAGGCGATCGATACGCGGCACGAGCGGCCCGTCATGATTCCGGTGTCGCTCACTGCCCGTCATTCCCTTGTTACCACCCACGCGCAGTCGCTCACTGCTCCTTTGCCGCGGCCTGCGCCGAGCGCGGCGGCGTTCCACAGTCACGCGTGCGCCTACGCCGGCCAGCGCTGGGTGGGCGGATGGGGCCGAGCCAGCTGGACGACGGCGCGCGAGTTCATCGAATCGCAACACACGACGGAGGTTCTCTGATGGCGATCCTGACTCATTCCGGACGCGCGGCGCTCGCCGCCGCAGTCAAAAACGAGGTGCTGCACCTGGCGCTCGGGCGCGGGCAAAGCTGGTGGGACAGCAGCGAAACGTTGGCTGCGGCGTTCGACGCCGATAATCGCATCGCCCTTCCCCATGCGCCGATCGCGAGCGTCACGGTGCAGTCCGAGGACGGCAGCGTCACCTATACGCTCGGCGCCGACTACACGGTCGATGCGCAGGCGGGGACGATTGCGCGCGTTGCCAGTGGCGCGATTGCCGAAGGCGCCGTCGTGCGCGTCGAGGCGAGCTATGGCCGTCCGACCGAGGAAGTCACCGCGACGGCGCTTGCCGATGAGGTCTGTCGCCGCACGGCGGATGAGGTCTATTTCGTCACGCCCGATCCCGATGGCGAGATTTCGCTCTCGACAGGCCGCTACCGCATCAGCCCGACACCGACGCCGCATCTTTTCATTCGCACCAAGTTCGATTTTGCCGATGCCGCCGGGGTCACGATCCGCGAGCAGGCGCTCTTCGTCGGCACGCAGGTAGCCGAGGGCCTGCCGCCCGGGCAGCGCCTCTTCGTGCCGGCCGAGGTCACCGACCCCGGCGTACTCCTGTTGATCGAGCACTCGCCGCCGATCGTTCGGCAAGCCTCGACCCGCGAGACCTTCGAGTTCGTACTCACCTTCTGACGGAGACCCAGATGTTAGAACGCTATTACAACCGCTTCGACCCCGCCAAGCGCTACACGGAGCTCCTCTTTCGTGCGGGCGATGGGCTGCAGTCGGCCGAGCTCAACGAAATCCAGGCGACGCTCAAACACCAGCTGCGTGGGGTGGCCGATGCGCTGCTCAAAGACGGCGATCTGGTCGCGGGTGGCGCGATCACGGTCGATCCCGACACGGGCGAGACAAACTGCGCCGCGGGGCGCATTTATCTCGCAGGGCGTGTGCACGAGCTCAACGCCGCGCAGTTTGCTGTGCCGACCACCGGTCTGGTGACGATCGGCGTGCGCCGCCGCACGCGCGTGGTCACCGAGCTCGACGACCCTGCACTGCGCGACCCGGCGGTGGGCACGCGCAACTACCAGGAGCCGGGCGCAGGACGAATCGAGGAGACGGTGGTTTGGGCGTACGACGGCGATGGGCAGCCGGGTGACTTCTATCCGGTCGCGACCGTCGTCGATGGCGTGCTGCAAAACCGCGAGCGTCCGCCTGCTTTCGATGGCGTCAATCAGGTGGTTGCGCGCTACGACTACGAGGCAAACGGACACTACATCGTCAGCGGTTTCACTGTGCGCTTCCTCGAGCGTCGCGCGGCAGACGGCAAGCTGGTGTTCATGGTGAGCGCCGGGGTTGCCAACGTTCTCGGTTTCAAGGTCGAGCGCACGCACGACGAACGGCTGTTGGTCGATTGGAATCCCGACATCAAGCGTGTCTTTGCAGAACCGCACGTCTTTTCGCCGGATGTCGATGGCAACATGCGCATCAATACCAACTATGCGCCGCTCGATGCGGTGGTGCGCGTGCAGGGAACCAAGCGTAAAACCGCGACCATCACCCACGGGGTCTTTTCCGGTGCCGCCGATACGCTGCCAGACGCTTCGGTGGTGCAGGTGCTCGAAGTGAAGCAGGGCACCACTGTTTATCAAGCCGGAACCGACTACACGGTTGCCGGCAACGTGATCAACTGGGCGCCGTCTGGTGCTGAGCCTGCGCCTGGCAGTCAATACACGGTAACCTACGATTACATTGCCCAAGTGTCTCCAAGCGCAGTCGATGAGACGGGCTTCACGGTTTCCGGGTTCGTTGCGGGTACGCTCGTGCAGGTCGACTACGACTGGCGTTTGCCGCGTATCGATGCGCTTGCAATCTCTCGGGACGGGTTGATCACAAGGATCAAAGGGGTTGCGGACGAGAAAAACCCGTCAGCACCTGTCGTTCCTGCCGACATGCTCCGCGTCGTCGATCTCTTGCTCACCTGGCGCAATCTCAATCCAGTGACCGTGATCGCCTCTGGTGTTCGAGCGGTTCCGACCGACCAAATCGAAGCAATGCGGCAGGACATCGACCGGCTCTACGACCTGCTCGCGCGCAATCGCCTGTCGCAAGACATCACCCTGCGCGAACCGGCGGCGAAGAAGGGGGTGTTCGTCGATCCGTTCTTCGACGACGATCTGCGCGACGCGGGCATCAAGCAAAACGCGGTGATCGTCAATCAGTCGTTGATGGCGCCGATCAGCGCGGCAGCGCTCGGGCCGTACCTGGAAACGCCGCAAACCCTTTCGTTCGGCTACCGCACGGTGCTCGAGCAGACGGCGCGCACCGGCAGCATGAAGGTGAACCCCTACGCGGCGGTATTGCCGGCGCCGGCGCAGGTGACGCTCACCCCAAACCGCGACTTCTGGACGGAGTTCCAGACCAACCAGCTGGCTGCGGTCACCGAGACGATCGTTCGCGGCAGCGGCTGGTTGTCTCGAACAACTGTGACGCGGTCAACCGAGGTCGTCTCGCGCACCGAGACCGCCATCCCGACTTTGCGTCCGATCACGGTCGCGGTTCGTGCCGCTGGCTTTGGGCCGAACGAGGCCGTTTCCGCGATGCGCTTTGATGGCGTCGCCCTGCCGGTGCCCACGGGCCTGAAGGCCAGCGCGCAGGGGGTGGTGGAGACGAGCTTTACCATCCCCACCGGCATCGCGGCGGGCGTCAAGCGCTTCGAGATCGACGGCGCCGGCGGCAGTCACGGCGAGGCCACCTTTGAGGGGCGCGGCACGCTGGTGTCGCAGACGACCCGCGAGCGCGTCACTACCACCATCTGGCGGTGGGATCCGCTGGCGCAGACTTTCACCCTGCCCGAGTCGCAGCAGGTCGCGGCGGTCGAGCTGTGGTTCACGGTGCGTGGCAATCGCCCGGTGACGGTGCAGGTGCGCGAGACGGTGGCCGGTTTCCCCACCCGCACGGTGCTCGCCGAAGGACGCATTGAGGCTTCAGACATTTCGACCACGGGCGCGACGCGGATCGTGTTCGATGCGCCGGTGATGCTGCAAGCGGGGGTCGAGTATGCGCTCGTGGTGCTCACCGACGACACCGAAACGTCACTGGCGATCGCCGAACTGGGCAAATGGGACAGCGCCAACCTGCGCTGGGTGACCGCGCAACCCTATCAGGTGGGGGTGCTGCTTTCATCGAGCAACGCCAGCACCTGGACGGCGCACCAGAACAGTGATCTAGCCTTCAGGCTTCTTGGTGTGCAGACCACGCAGCAGACGCGCACGATCACGCTCGCATCGAACGTGAATGTGACGAGCGCCACCGACTTCCTGGTGCTTGGTGTCGTCGAGCTTCCGGCGACCGGCTGCGCGGCGCAGGTGCGGCTGACGCTGGAGGATGGGCGGCAGTTCGTCGCGGCGCCCAATACCACGATTCAGCTTCCCGCATCCTACAGCGGCAAAGTGGCAAGTCTCGCGCTCGAGATCACCGGAACGGCAACGGTCACTCCGGTGGTGGCTCCGTCCTGGCAGATGGTGGTGGGAACGCTGGCCAATCAGGCGACCTACGTCTCGCGCGCGATTCCTGCGGCAGCATCCTTCACCGCGCGGGTGATCGCCGAAGTGTTCACGCCGGGTGCGTCCAGCGTCACCGCGAAGGTCGAGTCTGGAACCGCTGGGCAATATGCAACGCTCGCTGTCGCGTCTGCGGAGCAGATCGGCGACGGTTGGGTCGAGGTCGAGTGGAAAGGCACGTCGCTCACTGGCGTCGGTGCCGACAAGCTCACCCGTGTGCGGCTCGATATCGACAACACGCCAGCGAATCGGGCGCAGGTGCGCAATCTGCGTGTGGTGATCGTGTGAGGTGAGCGATGATCGACGAGCGCACGCCAGCGTACCACCTGCCGCTGCCGCATCCCAACAATCGCCTGGTCGATGACGTGGTGCGGATTCGAGACGCGATTCAGGAGATCGACGCCGTCCTCTCTGTGCAGCGGGCGGCGGCGACAGAAAGTTACGTGCTGTTTGCGGCGCAACTGCGCCGCGAGCGGTTGCGGCGTTTCCATGAGATGGGCTTCTAAGGGAGCATGACGATGGCAAGAGATCCGCTTTTGCGCGACGCTGTCAAGGCGATCAAGCAAAAAATCCTGACCGGCGCCGAGACCGCGACACCGGAAGAGCTCGCCTATCTGGGCACCGCGATCGATCGCATCGGTGGCCGGGCGACCGTCCTCGAAGTCGAGGAGATGGGCGACATCAAGATTCAGGAGATCACCGATCACGCGGCGGCGGTCGAGACTGAGACGATCGCCAACATCACGGCAACCAAGGATGCTGCGGAAGCGAGCATCAATGCGACCAAGGATGCGGCCGAAGCGAGCATCACCGCGACCAAGGAGACCGCGATTGCCTCGGTCAATGCCGCCAAGGATGCGGCGATTACCGCGGCCAATGCCAACCGTGACGCGGTGATCGCAGAAAGTGCCGCGGCCAAGGACGCGATGCTGGCGGATATTGCTGCCGCAGCGGATAGCGTGACGCAGCAGTTCGTGTTCGGCGCTCGGGCGTATTTTTTTGCGCAGCTTTGAAGGAGGATAGAGAATGAGTCGTTTGGCTACGGCAAAACCCGAACCGGCAACCGTTTCTGCCGTTTATACCGTTCCGACGTCGCGGCGTGCGACGGTCAATATCAACTGCTGCAACGTCGGCCAGGTTCCGGCCAAAGTTCGGCTGGCGATCGGTTCCGACACGGCGCCTGCCGACAGCGAGTGGATCGAGTGGGACGCGGCGATCGATCCGTCGGGGGTACTCGAGCGCACCGGCATCGTGCTTTCGGCTGGGCAGAAGGTGTTCGCGTATTCCGATACCGGCGCGGTGACGGTGAATGTGTGGGGCATCGAGGATCTCGCTTGATAGGAGAGTGTGATGGGACGTAACGTTTCTTCCGGCGCGCTGTTCAGTGACATCGCCTACGCAATTTGCAATTTCGCGGGCAACAACACAGCGGGGCCGTATTACCAGCTCCTCGACCGCGATTTTCGGCCAGCGAAACGCATCCCTGGCCTGACCGCGGCTGCGGTGCCGACCGCGATCTCGGGGTATGCCAGCTACGGCACGGTCACGCCGTCCGGCTTTGGGCTGTCGCTCAACCCGGTGTTGTCGCTCAATGGCGCCATGTCCGGGCCAATGATGACGACCGGAAACGGCTTCTACTACGACGGCCTGATTCAGCAAGCGACCGCCTATGGCGGAGGGCACGCGGCTCCAGGTGACAAAGGCTACGGTTGGAGCACCTACACCGGGCGCTGCGGCGAGTTCGGTCACGATCTCTGGAATCTCGACACCAGCGGGCGCATCTATCTGCCGCTGCGGGCTCCGTCGTTCGGTGTCGAGACCAAGACCGAGCTCAACGATGCGTTCGTCAATGCCGACTTGCGCGATCGCAGCTTGGCGATGCTGCTCTGGAACGGGGCGCTCTATCTCGTCCGCCGTGCTGAAGCGGAGACGGTGATCGTCTCGGGCGGGCAGCGCGGGTTCCTGTCGAAGTTCGTGGTTCCCGGTTTGCCGAACGGGTTCTACGGCAACGCTTCCTACAACCGCGCGCGCGGCGAGCTCGTGATCGTCGGCGGTAGCTCGTCGACGTCCAGCAGCGGCATGTGGTTGCGGCTCTATCAGGGGGTTCCGGAGATTACCGCCACCACCGATCTCAATGCGGTGCTGTCGGCGATCGCGCCGGTCGAGATCGCGCTCTCGTGGTCTGGCTGGACGCCAGCGGCCAACGCCGAAGCGGTGGGCGGGTGCACGCCGGTACTCACCGACAACGGTGACGTCTATCTCGGCTTCTTCAATGCCGGTACCGCGCTGTATGTGGTGCGACTGCCGCGTACCGGCGACACTACGTTCGATGCGTTTGTCAATGCCGTCTCCTATACCGTGACGACGAGCTACGGTCGGCATAACGTTCGTAGCTCCGGGATGCAGGTGATGCAGACCCGCGACGGCAGCACGGTGGCGTTCTACAGCCAGTACTACTACCACGGCGCCGGGATGGGGGTGCTTACCGTCAATAAGCGCACCAGTAGTGCGCGGGTGATGTATTCCGACAGCGTTACCGACGACGGTCGCAGCCTGCTGCACTGGGGCGAATCCGGTTTCGCGGTGGCGCGCAACTCGTCGAGCAGATACAGCGCCTCCTCTGCTGGCGCGGTCTATGGCTACGACTGCTCGGTGCAGACGGCCACCGTCTCGCCCAAGCAGTATGTGCTACCCATTCCCAACGGCTACAACACCGGTGCTCCGTTCCCCTTCTACGTGGAGGTCTCGCAATGACGCTTTACTTCGATACCCGCAACGGCATGGTCGCGATCGTCGAAACCGATACGCCGGATGATGGGATGATTCCGGTCAAGCGTGGCCAGTCGAAGCTGGCGGCGCGCTACGCCGTCGATGAGGCGGGCGCGCTGGTGGATCGCTTTCCTGGGAAGACAGATGAGGAAGTTTTAGCGGAAATCGCCGCGCAGCAACAGGCTGCTGCTCCAGACAAGCCCGTCTCGCGCCCGATCAGCAAACTCGAATTCATGGAGCGCTTCACGGATGAGGAGCTGGCGGCCATTTACGCGGCGGCGAAGACAGACGTGCGCGTGGAGGTGTGGATGGACAAGTTGAAGCTCGCCAGCGAGGTCGACTTGACGGATGCCCGCACTCGGGCAGGTGTCGAAGCGCTCGAGGCGTTGGGTCTCATCGCCCAGGGTCGCGCGGCAGAGATTCTTGCATGAGCGCGTTCACCACCCCGGCGATATTGGAGATCGTCGACGAGAACCGCTGGCGGCTTGCGCAGGCTTTCGAGTATCACGTCGGGCAATACCCTTCCGACGACGTGATTCGGGTGCCAGCCGGCTTCGTGACCGATCTTGCGAGCATTCCGCGCCTCTTCTGGCCACTGTTGCCGCCGCAGGGCCGCTACGCCAAAGCCGCGATCCTGCATGACTGGCTCTATACCCAAGGCCCTGCCGGTGATGAAACCGCGCGCGCCCGGGCCGATGCCATCTTCCTCGAGGCGATGGCGGTGCTCGGCTGTCCCCGTTGGCAGCGGGGCGTGATTTACGCTGCCGTGCGAATTTTCGGCCGATCCGCATTCGGTCGCTGAGCCAACAGGCCTTCGCAACCTGCGTATTCCGCCCATGGGCGGATTTTTTGTACCCGAAAAAAGGAGTTCGCCATGTCTGAAACCTTCTTGCACGGGGTCGAGGTCGTCGAGATCGACGACGGACTGCGCCCGATTCGCACCATCCGCTCTTCGGTGATCGGCCTCATCGGCACCGCGCCGGATGCCGATGCCAGCGCCTTTCCGCTCGACACGCCCGTGCTGATCGTCGGCTCCCGACGCCAAGCGGCCAAGCTGGGCGCCACCGGCACGCTGCCTGCCGCGATCGATGGCATCTTCGATCAGGCCGGCGCGGTCGTAGTCGTCATCCGCGTCGCACAGGGTGCGAACGAGGCCGAGACGCTCGCCAACGTCATCGGCGGTGTGGATGCCGAAACCGGCCACTATCGCGGCGTGCACGCATTTCTGGCGGCGCAGTCGGTGGTCAAGGTCACGCCACGCATCCTGTGCGCGCCTGGATTTACCCACCAGCACCCTATCGATCCCGATGACGAAACCCGTCAATTAGCGAACCCGGTCGTGGCCGAGCTGCTCGGCATCGCCGAGCGGTTGCGTGCGACGATCATCGCCGACGGACCGAACACGACCGACGAGGCGGCCATCGCTTACCGCCAAGACTGGGGCAGTCCACGTGTCTATGTCGTCGATCCCTGGGTCAGGGTGCTGCGCAACGAAGTCATCGTCACCGAGCCCGCCTCGGCACGAGTCGCAGGTCTGATCGCCCAGATCGACGCCGAGCGCGGTTTCTGGTGGAGTCCGTCGAACAACGTCATCAGCGGCGTGATCGGCACGGCACGCCCGATCGACTTCACCTTGGGTGATGCCAACTGCCGGGCCAATCTGCTCAATGAGCGCGAGGTGGCTACCATCATCCAGGAGGATGGCTACCGGCTGTGGGGCAACCGCACCTGCTCGTCTGACTCGAAATGGGCGTTTTTGAGTGTGCGGCGCACCGCCGACATGATCAACGAGTCGATCCTGCAAGCTCACCTGTGGGCGGTGGATCGCAACATCACCAAAACCTACGTCGAGGACGTGCTCGAAGGGGTGAATGCCTACCTGCGGCATCTCAAGGCCGTCGGCGCAATCCTTGGCGGGCGCTGCTGGGCAGACGAAGAACTCAATACCCCCGACCAGGTGGCGCAGGGCAAGGTCTATTTCGACTTCGAGTTCACTGCGCCCTATCCCGCCGAGCGCGTCACCTTCCGTTCGCATCTCGTCCATGACTACATCGAGGAGGTCTTCAAATGATCCAGCTGCCCAAAGTGCTCAAGAACATGAACCTCTTCGTCGACGGCCGGGGTTACGCCGGACGCGTCGACGAGATCCAGCTGCCCAAACTCACCCTCAAGACCGAAGAGCACCGCGCCGGCGGCATGGACGTGCCGGTCGAGATCGACCTCGGCATGGAAAAGCTCGAAGCCGAGCTAACCATCTCGGACTACGACCCGGAGGTCTTCAAGCTCTTCGGACTGCTGGACAACGCCGCCACCCAGATCACCGTCCGTGGCGCGATACAGGCGCAAGGTGAGGGGGCCAAGCCTGTGACGATCAATTTGCGCGGTGGCTGGAAGGCGATCGAGCCGTCGTCATGGAAGCCAGGAGACAAGAGCACGCTCAAGGTATCGGTGGCGGCGAGCTACTACAAGCTCACCATCGATGGGCAGGAGCTCATCGAAATCGATGCCATCAACCTTGTGCGCAAGGTGGGCGGCGTCGATCAGATGGCCAAGGTGCGGCAGGCGATCGGGTTGTGAGCCATGCGGTCATAGCGCGGGATATTAGACAGGACATCCTTCAGGCGCTCGCGCACCATTTCGGCATCGTAGTGGGCCTGTAGCGCCAGCCACCCTTCGGCATCGACGCCAAAGAAGGCGGCAAGACGCGCAGCGGTATCGGCAGTGATCGCCCGCTGTCCTTTCACGATCTCGTTGATGCGCCGACGCGGAACATCAATGGCCTTGGCCAAGGCGTATTGGCTGATCCCTAAGGGTTCAAGCCAGTCCTTGAGCAGGATTTCACCCGGATGGATGAAAGGTACTTCGCGTGTCATGGTCTGTCCTCCATCAGTGGTAATCGACGATCTCGACCTGCCAGGCATGGCCCGCCTCCCAGACGAAGCACACCCGCCACTGGTCGTTGATGCGGATGCTGTGTTGCCCGGCCCGATGCTACGAAACGGGAAATGCGTTTCCCTGCGAAGAACATTTCCGTATCGCGACAAGTAAACGACTGAATCATTGATAGATAGTAACGCCAAAAGCAACGCACGACAACGGAGATCCCCATGACCGAACGTATCTGCCTTGCCTTTCCCATCGAGCACGACGGTGTGCCGATTGCCGAGATCGGCCTGCGCCGCCCGACGGTAGGCGACCGACTGCTGGTCGACAAGCTAACCGGGCTTACCGACGCCGAGCGCGAGGTGCGCTTGATCGCCAATCTCGCGGAGCTGCCGCCTGAGGCGATCATGAAACTCGACCTCAAAGATTACAACGCGATCCAGAAGGCGCTGACCCATTTTTTGTCGTGACACCGAATCTTTCCGAGCTGGTAGTCGAGCTTGCTCTATACACCCACTGGCCACGCTCGGAGATTCTGGCGATGGAGCTCGATGACTTTATCGCCGCGCTCATGACGGCGCGGCGTCTGACCCATCCCGATGTGACATGACCGCGACCACTTTTCCTGTTTCGATCGAGATCGGCGCGGTTCTGGGTGCCAGTCTGGGCAGCGCACTGCGCTCGACAGAGGCGCAACTGGGGCGTCTCGGCGATGCGTTTGCCCGACTCGACACCAAACGGGTCGGTATCGATCGGCTCGAGGCGCTCAAAGCCGAAGCGCAGCAATTGGGCGCAGCTTGGCGCACCGCACAAACCGAAGTCGAGCGCTTCAAGTCCGGCAGGGAGCAATTTTCAACCAAGGGATTGGACGCGGCCAAAGCGCGCGTCGCCAAACTCGAGGGAGAACTGGCCAACCCGGACATTTCGACAAAGCGCCGCCTCAAGATCGAACAGATGCTCGCCGATGCGCGCAAGCGGCTCGCCGCACAGCAAGCCGCGGCCGATGCGCGCTTCGATAGGCAGCTCGAGCGACTCATCGCGCAGGCCGGGCGCGCCAAAGATGCCTTCGAGCGCGTCAAGACCGCGATCGCGCAAGAGGTATCGCAGCTTGAGCGCTCCGGGATCAAGACGGCGCAGCTTGCCGCCGAGAAGGTCAAACTCGGTCAGGCCATCGACTTGCTCAAGTCACGCACCGAGGCGTTGTCGCGTGCGCAAGCGGCTCATCAAGCGGTGCTCGATAAGCGCGACGCCTATCGACAGCAAATCACCGACGCGATCGCGCTCGGCGGCGCGCTCTATGGCCTGGTGCAACCGGCGGTCCAGTTCGAGTCGGTGATGGCGGATGTCAAGAAGGCGATCAACTTCGACACGCCCGAGCAGTTCGAGCAGATGTCCAAAGATGTGCTCTTGCTGTCGACGCGCATCCCGATGGCCGCTGACGGCATTGGTGCCATCGTCGCGGCTGCAGGGCAAGCCGGCATCGCCCGCGAGGAGTTGCTGCGCTTTGCCGAGGACGCCGCCAAGATGGGGGTGGCCTTCGACCTGTCGGGCCAGCAGGCCGGTGCGGCGATGACGGGCCTGCGCTCGATCTTCGGGCTGACGCAAGACGAGGTGGTGAAGTTGGGGGATGCCATCAACCACCTCTCGAACAACATGGACGCCAAGGCGGCCGACCTGCTCAACATCGCCAACCGTGCAGGCTCGACCGCCAAGCTCTTCGGCCTGTCCGGCGAGCAGCTGAATGCCTTGGGCGCGACCTTCCTGGCGCTCAAGACGCCCCCGGAGGTGGCGGCCACCGGCATCAACGCGCTGCTGATGAAGCTCGCCACCGCCGACAAACAGAACGAGCGGTTCCAGCAGGGCTTGCAGGACATCGGGCTATCAGCCGAGGTCATGACGCAGATGATCCAGCGCGATGCCCAAGGCGCGCTGACGACCTTCCTGCGGCAGGTGAAGAACGCCCCCGATCTGATGGGCACGCTCTCCGATCTGTTTGGCGCGGAGTATGCCGACGACATCGCCAAGCTGGTGGGCTCGATGGAGACCTACGAGCAGGCGGTAGGGCTGGTCGCCGATCAGACGGCTTACGCCGGGTCGATGCAGGCCGAGTACGAGGCGCGTTCGGCTACGACGGCCAACAACCTGCAGCTCCTGAAGAACCAGATGAGCCGGCTGGGCATCACGGTGGGCAACGCACTGCTGCCGGCCTTGAACAGCCTGGTGGGCGCGCTGATGGGGCCCATTGATAGCCTGGCCAATCTGGCCGAACGGTTTCCCATCGTCACCCAGGGGGTGGTGGGCACCGTCGGTGCGGTGTTGGGTTTGAAGGTGGCGACGATTGCGCTGGGTTACGCCTGGACGTTTGTGAAGGGGCCGATTCTGGGTGCGCAGGTGGCGTTTCAGTCGGCCCGGGCCGGTCTGGCATTGTTGCAAGTGCAGGCTACGGCCACCGGCACCAGTGCAGGCATTCTGTCGCTGGCCTGGAGCCGCATTCAGACGGGTGCCCTCGGGCTGATCGCCCCGATCAAGTCGGCGGCGCTGGCTTTCTGGGGCATGCTGCCGGCCATCGGTGCCACCACGGCTGCCTTGCTCGCCAACCCGATCACCTGGATCGTCGCCGGCATCGGCGCGGCAGTCGCAGGACTGGCGCTCGTGATCCGCAAATACTGGGAGCCGATTGTCGCCTGGATCGGTGGTTTCTGGGAAGGAGTCAAAGAGGGCGTTGCGCCTGCCATCGAAGGCATCACGCAGGTGCTCGCGCCACTCGAGCCGATCGGCAGCGCCATCGCCGCGGCATTCTCGGTGGTCGGTGATGCGATCTCCGGGGTCGTCGGCTGGATGTCCGATCTGCTCGCGCCGGTGGCGCTTGCCCAAGAGGAGTTCGATCGGCTTGCCGCCAACGGCCAATCGGTCGGTGTCGTGATCGGACAGACGCTGGGCGCGGCCTTTCATGCGCTCACCCTGCCGCTTCAAGCGGTGGCAACGCTGGTGGATATCGTCGGTCAGGGGCTGGCCAAGGTCGGCGAGACGATCGACTGGGTCTCCTCGAAGGTGGGCGCGGTCGCCAAGATCGGCACGAGTATCGCCAGCTTCTTCGGTATCCGCACGGCCCCTGCGTCTGCTGCTGCGGCAGCGCCATCGCCCGCCGTATTGAACGCGCAACCCGTGGCGCGCACGAATTCCGTGTCCACGTCGATCACCGCGCCCATCACCATCCACGCGCCAGCAGGCGCGGATGCGCGCGAGATCGCGCGGCTCGTCGATGAACGGCTGCGCGCCGCGCTGCGTGATCAAAACCGGCGCGCTGCCGCCCTCTACGACTAAAGGTCACAGATGTCGATGACCATGATCTCTTTGGGCGAGTTCCGTTTCGCCATCGATACGGCAGCATATGAACGGCTGGCGCTCAGCCAAAGCTGGCGATGGCCCGAGCAGCAGCGGCTCGGGCGGGATCCGGCCTTGCAGTTCGTCGGTGCCGACGCCGCAGAGATCGAGCTGGAAGGGGTGATCTACCCGCAGTTTCGCGGTGGTCTCGGGCAAGTCGAGCGGCTGCGGCAGCTTGCCGACGAAGGTAAGCCCTTGATGCTTGTCGATGGCCTGGGGCGCGTCTGGGGCAAGTGGGTCATCCTCAAGGTCAGCGACACCCGCACAGTGCTCATGGACGACGGTCAGGCGCGCCGAATCGACTTCCGACTCACGCTCAAGGCCTACGGTGAGGATGTGTCTGGGCGGCCGCGTTTTGCCGTGCGCGTGCCGTCGGCTCCAAGCGCCATGCGCAACGATGTTTCCGAACGATCCGTCGCTGCGCTGATCGATGCGGCAGAGGCCCTTCCGGCTATCACCGACGCGATGTCCGATGAAGCGATCGTTGCGGCAGGAAAACAGGCGTTTGCCATGCTGGAGCAGATCGCACGAACGATGGGCGAGAAGGTCTTGTCCGCTCAAACGGCGCTCGATACGATCCGCGATCTTTCTGCTGGCGCGCACAGCGCGGTGACGGCGCTGCGCGACGAAATCATGGCTTTTCGGGTGCCAGACTTCGTGCCGCCTGCCTTAGCGAACGGTTGGCGCGCGATCGTGCCGCTCATCGCCCAAGGAGTAGCCGGTCGTGGCGAATTGATCGCGCAGGCAGCGCATGAAGCGATCGATGCCATGCAATCAGTGATCGACGATCGCATGGCCGGTGCGGATGACGTCGTCGATGCCATCGAGACGCTCGCGCGCGGCATGCAGACGGCAGCAGCAGCGGCACGCACGGTGGAGCGGCGATGGATATGACCATACTCGTCGCGCACGAAGGCGAAACGCTTGATGCGCTTTTGTGGCGTGCGCTCGAGCGCACCGACATCACCCCGCAGGTGCTTGCAGCCAATCCGCATCTCGCCACCTTGCCGCCTCTGCTGCCCGCTGGCACGCGCGTCACCGTACCGCCCATTTCGACGCCGACGCACACCGAAATCATCCGGCTGTGGGGTGAGGCATGACGCCGGGGTTTCGCATCCTGGCCGGCGGCACCGACATCACTGCGGCGATCCGCGACCGGCTCATCGAGATCACGGTCACCGACGTGGCTGGCATCGAGTCCGACACCCTCAAGCTCAAGATCGACGATCGGCGGCTCGAAGGTGGTGGCATCGCCGCACTGCCGACGATTGGCACGCGAATGGTGGTGTCGATGGGCTACGTCGAGACCGGTCTCATGAAGATGGGGCAGTACCTGGTTGATGAGATCGAGTGCTTTTCCCCGCCCGCCACCATGATCGTGACGGCCCATGCAGCGGAGATGAGCGCGCCGATCCGTGCGCCGCGCACCCGCTCGTTCGACGATGTCACGATCGGCTCGCTCGCCACCCTGATCGCCGCCGAGCATGGCCTGACGTCTGCAGTCAGCGCCGATCTTGCAGAAGTTGCGCTTGGGCACATCGATCAGACGGCCGAGTCCGACCTGGCGTTACTCACCCGCATCGCACTCGCTCACGATGCGCTTTTCAAGGTCGCGGGTGGGAAGTTGATTTTCGCCAAGCGCGGCGCGGCCATATCGACAAGCGGCGCGCCGATGCCGAAGGTCGCGCTGGCCGTCGATCAGATCATCGAGTGGCGCTTTCGGCACTCTGCCCGTAGACCGGGCGGGCAAGGCAAACCCGATCACCCAACGGACGGCGCCTCGCCCCAGATCGCCTCGGGCGGCGTCAAGGCTTACTACTGGGATTTCGACGCCGGCGAGCGCAAAGAGGTCACCGTCGGCAAGCCGCCCTACAGCGAGATACGCCACGTCCATGTCTCGAAAGAGAAGGCGCTCGCTGCCGCACGGTCGGCGCTATCGACCGGCGAGCGCGGACAAGGGGAGCTCGCGCTCACGATCGTGGGCGATGCGCGCATCGTGGCCGAAGCGATGGTCGAGGTCGCTTTGCGCCCAGGGCTTCCCACCCGCTGGGTTGTCCAGCGCGCCGAGCATCAGATCGGCCCACAAGGGTTCATCACCCAGATCGATTGCGTCCTGCCAGACGCACCGACGAAAACGACCAATCGATGATAGAGCGTGAGCATGACACCTGAACCACCGAAAGACCCGACCGCTTACGGGCTCATCACCTATTTGTGGGTGATAGGTCTTGCCGCCTGGGGTGGTTTGGTGGGTTTCTACCGCAAGGTGAAAAGCGGCGAAGCACGGTTCTTCAATCTGACTGAACTCATCGGCGAGCTCGTCACCAGCGCGTTTGCTGGTGTGATCACCTTCTGGCTGTGCGAGGCAGCCGGGTTTCAACCGCTCATCACCGCAGCGCTGGTCGGCATTTCGGGGCACATGGGTAGCCGCGCGATCTACCAGTTCGAACAGTGGGTGCAGGCGCGTTTTGGTAAAACGGGAGAGCGCTATGATGAGTGATCGTTTCGTCTCGGCTTTCGAGCAGATGATCCGCAACGAAGGCGGCTACGTGTTGCACACCGTCGCCGGCGACCGAGGGGGAATGACCTACGCCGGCATTGCGCGCAACGCCTGGCCGGGCTGGGAAGGTTGGGCCGAGATCGATAGCGGCCGCGAGCCGACGGCGCAGATGGTGCGCGCGTTCTACCACCAGCACTTCTGGACGCCGATTCGGGGGGACGACATCAGCGACGATCGAGTCGCACAGACGATATTCGATTTCGCCGTCAACGCGGGCGTGCGCACGGCGGTGGTGCTCGCGCAGACCGTCGTCGGCACGACGCCAGACGGCAAGCTTGGGCCGATCACGCGCGATGCCATCAATGCCACTGATCCAGATCTGTTTCTGGCGCGCTATGCGCTCGCCAAGATCGCTCGTTACTGCGCGATCGTTCGCCGTGACCGCTCACAGGCCAAGTTCCTGCTCGGCTGGACGAGCCGCGCGCTTCGAGGAGTCGCCTGATGCCTTTACCTGTACTTGCGCTCGGCGGCATTGTCTCGACCGTTGCCGATCTGATCGACAACCTGCACACCTCCGACAAGGAGCGACTCGACGCCGAAATTGAGCTACGCAAACTCGGCATCGAGGAAGCCCGGATCGAGGCCGATCTGATCCAAGGCCAGCAGATAATCAACCAAGCCGAGGCACAGCATGCCAGTATTTTCGTTGCCGGCTGGCGGCCGGCAATCGGCTGGATCGGCGCAGCCAGCCTAGCCTATCAGTTTCTGCTTTATCCGCTGCTCATCTGGGGCTGGAGCGGCCTACAGGCGGCCGGCTGGGTGCCGCAAAACCTCGCGCCGCCACCGATGCTGGAGGCCGACGCGCTCTGGGTGATCCTCACCAGCATGCTCGGCATCGCCGGCATGCGCAGCTTCGAGAAAGTGAAAAGAGTAGCCAGGTAGTCGAGCCCAGCTCGGTGCGGCGCGTCATCGATTCCCCCGATCCCACTGACGTCACCGGTGGTGAGGTCGGGGGTGCGTTTGGAGTTTCTCCTGCACTAAGGTTTAAAAAAACTGGTAACATCAGTAAAATTTTAAACCCAATCCAAGAGGCAAGGAGGATCCATGATCGCAGACCGCATCCGCCAGGCGCGACTCGCGGCAGGTCTGACGCTGGCGGCTTTGGGAGAGCGAGTCGGCGTATCGCACACCGCTATCCAGAAGTATGAGAAGGGCTTACTAACGCCCTCTTCGGCTCAGTTGCTCAAGATCGCGCGCGCCTGCGGCATCCGTACCGAGTATTTTTTCCGCACGCACACGGTGGAGTTGCTGCAACCCGAATTCCGCAAGCTCTCCTCTTTTGGCAAGAGGGCACAGGATGCGCTCAAGCGCAAGGTTGTTGCAGAGGTCGAAAAGCATGTCGCGTTGCTCGGCGCCTTTCCCGAGTCGCCTCTACCGGCGTTCGCGCCGCCTCAGGGTTTGCCGGAGCGCGTCGAGTCGCTCGATGCGATCGAGGCTTTCTCGGATCAGGTGCGCAATGCTTGGCAGCTGGGGATGAATCCCATTGCGGACCTAACCGATACCCTCGAAGCGTTCGGCTTGCTGGTCATCGTGATTGACGAAAACAATCCCAAGTTCTCGGGATTGACCGCCACGGCGCGTACCGACGATGGACGCGAGTATTCGGTCGCGGTCGTGTCCAAGCTCTGGCCTGGTGATCGCCAGCGTTTTACCCTGGCCCACGAGTTGGGGCATCTCTTGCTTGCTGGACGACTTGCTGACGACCTGGACGAGGAGAAGGCCTGCGACCGATTCGCGGGGGCTTTTCTGGCTCCCCGTGTGGCGGTGATCCACCTGCTTGGGCAACGTCGCCACGCGCTGGAATGGCAAGAGCTCTACGTGCTCAAGCACGAATTCGGGTTGTCGATGTCCGGATGGCTCGCGCGGGCCAAGCAGTGTGGCGTGATCGACGACGCAGCGTACCTCTCGATGATCAAACGCTTTTCTGCCAAGGGCTGGCGCAAGAACGAACCTGGTGATCCGGTGCCACAGGAGCATCCACGGCTTTTCGATCAGCTGGTGTACCGCGCCTTGGCTGAGCATTACATCTCTGAAAGCAAAGCTGCAGAACTCCTGGGCATCCCGATGATGCGCTTCTACAAAGAGCGCCAATTGGAGTCGTCGGATGCGTTTGCTCATCAGTGATGCCAACATCTTGATCGACATGGAAGCTGGCGGGTTGCTGGAGACGCTGTTCCGACTTCCGATGCAGTTCGGCATTCCTGATCTGCTGTACTACGAAGAGATTGAAGAAGGCTGTCCTGGACTTGAGAATCTGGGTCTGAAGATCATGGAAGTCCGTGGTGACTTCGTGAAATACGCAGAGACTCTGCCCCGTCGGTACAACCCTATGCTGCCAGCGAAGAACGGCGCCAAGCCGAGTCATAACGACTACCTGGCGTTGGCGCTGGCAAAACAGGAATCCTGCACGCTACTGACAGGTGATGCCAACCTGCGAATCGTGGCCAACCAGGAATCGGTCACGGTCATGGGCACCATTGGTCTATTGCGCACCATGGTCGAGCACCAACTGCTGACTGTGGATGAGGCGCACAAGGCTCTGCACAAAATGAAAGAGGGCAAACGTCGCCTGCCCTGGCCCGAAGCAGAAAAGATGCTTGAGGCGCTACGCTGATCTCACCCTACTTGCCACCGCTTGATCTGCCATCGGCCGCCGCGCGACCACACTCCCCACCACATCGACCGCCTCTAGCATTGCCTCCGGAGCCAGATGCGCATAGCGCATCGTCACCTTCGGGTCGTAGTGTCCCAGGAGCTTTTGCACTTCATAGAGGCTTCGGCCGGCGTTGATGAGAAACGAGGCAAACGAGTGGCGCAAGTCGTGCAGTCGCACGTCTGCCAGACCTGCGGCCTTGCGGATGCTATCCCATGCATAGAAAAACGACACCGGCGGCTTACCCGTCTTCGGGTTGAGAAACACCCACGGGTGGTCATCCTGGCGTTCGGCGCGAATCGCGCGCAAAATCTCCAAGGCCGTCTCTGAGAGCGGCACCCGATGCGTCTTCTTCGACTTGGAACGTGCAGCCGGAATCGTCAGCATTCGGCGCTGCCAGTCGATCTCCTCCCACTTGGCGTCGAGGATCTCGCGCTTACGCGCGCCCGTGAGCAACAAGAGTTTCACGATACGCGACACCTGTTGATCGCGGTAGTTGTCCAACGCCTCAAGCAAACGCTCAAGCTCCGTCGGCGTCAGATAGCGCTCGCGCGCGCCGTGATCCTCGAAGGGCTCCACGCCCTCGCACGGATTGCTCCCCTTGGGCAACACCTCCCAGCGGATCGCGCAGTTGAAGATGAACTTCAAGAGCACCACCATTCGATTACAGGTGCCCGGCGCATAGCCCTTCTCCCTGACCGCATGGTGAAAGGCCACCACGTCGGCACGGGTGATGCGATCCAGGCGATAGGCGCCAAACGCCGGCAGCAGATGATGGCGCAGCATCGTCTGATCGGTCTCCCAACTGCGCTTTCTCATCTTTGCGTAAGGCAGATAGCGCTCGGTGACAAACTCAGCCAGAGTCGGCGCATCCCGAAAACGCCGGTTCTCCAGCCGCGGATCGCCCCCTTCCTTGACCAATTCGCGCATCTTGTGCGCCTTGGCCCGTGCATCGGCCAAGTCCATCTCTTCCAGGCGACCGATGCGCTCGAAACAGACCTTGCCTTGATTGTTACGGTAGCGGAAGTAAAACGTGGCGTTGCCCGAGGCGCGCAGCTCCAAGAGGATTGTGCAACTCCTTTTCTGTAAATTTCCTTGGCGGGTGTCATGACGCCGGGGTTACGTGTTGAGGTTGAGATAGACCTTGCCGGTCATCCACTCGTCGTCGAGTTCTGCGAGCAAAGCGGAAACG
>Ga0207870_100308_pt1 | contig 36193 bp, 29 predicted proteins | sample CeladaPassage60B_FD_187477 | JGI IMG/M metagenome (GOLD analysis project Ga0207870, IMG submission 187477) | Cellulose-adapted microbial communities from the Joint BioEnergy Institute, USA - Passage3 60B (SPAdes) (version 2) | ecosystem: Engineered > Bioreactor > Continuous culture > Unclassified... | reverse complement strand
TCGAAAGACTGTCCTTGGCAGTCTTGCTTTCTTGTTGCCTTTTCAAGGCTTCCCAGCGTTTCTTTCCATTTTGCAAAGATTTTTGAATTTAAGTGCCTAAAATATTGGGAACGCCTAAAAATTTCGGATCGATTGTTCCACGACGTCCATCATTTTGTGGAACTCCGCGAGCGCGCGCTCGGGATCGCGATTTGCAATGCCTTCAAACAGCGTGCGATGGAACTCGTAGGTGTTGTCGAACAGCGTCTTGTCCCCGAGCGGCTCGTTAAAAAAGCGTTTGACCAGTTCGGAGATGGAGTCGTAGACGCTCTGCAGGAGCGGATTGGCCGCCGCCTGGTAAATGTACTGGTGAAACTCGTAATCGATGGCCGACGTATCCTGGTTGTTTCGCTTGAGTTCGTCATAGGTGTCCAAACACGCGCGCATTTTTTCCATCATTTCCTCGGTGATGCGCGCCGCCGCCAATTCGATCGCCTTGCCTTCCAGCGCCCGGCGGACGTCCAGAATGTGCAGCAGAAACTTCTTTTCGTTTTCGATTTTCACTTTCCCCGTGTACCGGAACGATCCCGCGTCCTTGACGTAAATGCCTTTGCCGTTGACGATTTTCACGATGTCGATCGCTTCGAGATACCGCAGCGCCTCACGCAGCGACGAGCGGCCCACGCCGAGCATGCGCGCGAGCTGCTCCATCGAGGGCAGCTTGTCCCCTTCCTTCAGCCCCTTCTCTTCAATGTATTTCCGAATTTCTTCGGAAACGAGTTCGTGCAATTGACGCCGATTGATTTTCTTGACCATTCCCGTCATCCTTTTTTCACCTGTATGATAGGTGAATCTTATCCGATCCCTCGGACAGTTGTCAATCATTCCCCGCAACGGCGCCGAAAACGTCCGCGCACCGGCATTTCGCCTTCCCCGAACCTGTGAACCGGAAACTCAGCGACACTATTCTACAATAAATGCGCCCGTTTCCGGAAATACACCCTTTTTCGGAAATGTGCCCTTTTCCGGCGCTGACGGATCAGGAAACTGTCGATTTAGTGTGGAACGCCGTCAGAAGCGATTGTCCGGCAGCATTTATCATCGGCGACTGTCAGGGGCGACTGTCGGGCAGCATTTGTCATCGGCGACTGTCAGGGGCGATTGTCGGCAGCATTTGTCGGCAGCGACTGTAGGGCGTTTATCAGGAGAAACTGTCGGGGGTGTTTGACAGCGGTGTCTGTCAGGGCGTTTGTCAGAGCTGTTTGTCAGGGGGATCCAACGGGCATGGATTTCGGGCACGGATTCCGAGAACGATTCCAAGCACGGAATCAATCTAATGCATATTTACATTATATTTGACCCGTTTTCGAGAATTTCGGCGAATATGATGTATTTTTGCATTCCATGAGACGTTTCCGGCCGTTCTTGCTCAAATATGATGTATTTTTACATTCCATCACAAGTCCATCTTGAAACCCATCCCGCTCCATCCTCGGCAGCTTCATGATTGGCTATTCACAATTCATCGACATCTACAACTGTTGCACTAAGTGCAATTGTTGTCAGTAAAAAAAGACTTTTTCCAAATAAGAGTTGCACTTTGTACATCTTCCCCGCTTAGAAATTACATTTATTACCATATTCCTCTAAAAGAAGTGTACAAAATGCAGCAGTTCTTTCTATTCGGTCAGGTTTCCGTTCATACAATTGCACAAAATGCAACTGGTTCGATTCGGTTTGATTTTCTTCCGTACTGTGTGCAGAATGCATCTGGTTTGATTCGGGTTGATTTCCGTCCGTACTGTTGTACAAATTGCAGCAGGTTCTTCGATCCGGATTGATTTCCGTCCGTACAGTTGCACAATAATGCAGCAGGTTCTTCGATGCGGCTCGATCCCTGTCCGATCAATTGCACAAAGTGCAGCAGTTTCTTAGAATCATCCTAGTTCCCGTCCCAGTTTGTTTCTTCGGTTCTCCTCCGAATCCCGTCCCAGTTGCTGCAGATCGACCCGATTCTCCCCCGAATTCCGTCCCAGTTTCTTATTCGGCCTCTGAGTTTCGTCCCTTGCACCTAAGGGCTAAAGGAGTGGTCCCACAATTGCCCACTCGATTCGCAGGTTTTCACAACCTCCCCGGGCCGTGGTTGCCGGCAGAAAGACCTCTCTCCGTTTGCCGACGGACGTTGGATTTCAAAAATCCTTTCGCATCACCACTCATGAAACTATCGATGAAAAAGAATCTGTTTCGACATAATGTGTCATGAATTGTTAACGATTGCAGCGGACTTCTCCAAAATTTTCATGATAAAATGGAGCAAAAGTCCTGATCCCGATGTCTCACCAGCGATCTAACAGAAAACGAGGGATGCCGGAATGAACAAGGAACTTTTGACGAAGTTCAATCGCTCCATCGGAGCAAAAATGATCCTGTTTTGTCTGGTTATGCTGATCGTCCCGGTAACAGCCATGGGAGTAATCGGTTACTATGTCTCGAAGTCGGAGACGGACGCCCTGATCGAAAAAGATTTGCAGCACAGCGTGCGCATGGCGATTCAGATCGCCCGATTGCTTGATCAATCCGTGCAAGACGGGCAAATGACGATCGAAGAAGCCCAGGAAAAAATGAAGCAGACGATCCTCGGCCCGCGCAACGAAGACGGCACGAGGCCGATTAATCCCGACATCGACCTCGGTAAAAACGGGTATTTTTTCGTGCTGGACACCCAGGGCAACCTGCTGGCCCATCCGCAGATGGAAGGCGACAACATTTGGGACAGACGGTCCAGCGACGGCGTGTATTACATACAGGAAATGATCGAAAAAGGGCAAAGCGGCGGCGGCTTCACATATTATGAGTGGCCTCTGCCCAATTCGTCGAAAGAAGCGCTGAAAGTCAGCTATGCGGAAATGATGGCCGACTGGGGATGGATTATTGGCGCCGGTTCTTACTTTCAGGATTACAACGGCGGCCAGAAGCGCATTTTCAACAGCATCTTGTGGACGCTGCTCCTGTGCATGGTGCTCGGCAGTCCGTTGGTGTACTATTTTTCCCGCAGACTGAGCAAACCGATCCAAGACATCACGGGCTATTCGGAGGAAATTGCCAAAGGCAATTTGTCGCTCCCGCCGCTGGACATGCGCAGACAGGACGAAATCGGGCGTCTGGCCGATCATTTCAACGGCATGGTCCGAACGCTGCGGGACCTGGTCGGGGAAGCGATGCAAGCCGCGGAACGCGTCAGCCAATCGGCGGACCAATTGGCCACCGCCATGTCCCAGACGACTTCCGCCACGCGGCAGGTGACGCAATCGGTGGAAGAACTGACCGCCGGACTGGAGCATCAGTCCCGCAGCACGGAAGAAAGCGCCAGAGTCATGGAGGAAATGACCCAGGGCATCCAGCAAATCGCCGAAATTTCCGCGATTGCGCATGAAAACGCCGACCGGATGAGTCAGCACGCCCTGAAAGGAAACGAGATGATCGTCCATTCGGTCCGTCAGATCGATTCCGCGAAAACGAGCTTCCAGGGGCTGGTCGATACGATCCGCAGCCTGGTCGAAACGCTCGCGAACATTGAAGACATCAACGTCACCATCAATGAGATTTCAAGCCAAACCCATCTGCTGGCGCTGAACGCCTCCATCGAGGCGGCAAGAGCCGGCGAGGCGGGACGGGGATTTGCGGTGGTGGCCGCTGAAGTCCGCAAACTGGCCGATCAGTCCGCGGAATCGTCCGGACACATTTCGCAGCTCGTCGACGAACTGAAGTCGTCGATCCACAACGTACAGCAGGTGATCAAACAGAGCGAAAGCGACCTCGACAGCGGCGTCAACGCCATCCATAAGACCGGCGAGATGTTCCAGGACATTTTGAACGCTTCCCGGGTCGTTCTCGAAAAAATCGAAGAAGCTTCCGCCGCTTCGGAACAAATGTCGGCGAGCTCGCAGGAAATCGCCGCCGCGATCCAGGAAATTTCGCAGATTTCCGCGAAATCGTCGGGAGAGGCGCAGGAAATTTCCGCCGCAACGGAAGAACAATTCGCCTCCATCGAGGAAATCGACCTGTGGACGCAAGATTTGAACAAACAGGTCCGGCGTCTGCAAGAGCAAGTACGGAAATTCAAAATCTGATCGCATCAACGAACCATACCGGCACATTCCGGTGGCATGCCGCCATGCCGGCGCCACTCGTCGGGCATTCTCCGCGATCAAAAAGCAACGCGCGGGAAACCTCCGAGATCAAAAAAAAGGGCTGGGGAACCAGCCCTTTTTTTGATGCGGCGATAAAGTCCTGTCGAAGCGCCGCCGTCCGGCGGGCCATCCTGTGCAACAAGGCAATCCGTGCCGCCTCCGCAAGATGACCGAGAAGGATCAAGTCGATGACGCCGTCCCAACCGAATGGGTCGAACGGAAGCTTGCCCTGATTGTCCGGGAAGTCTGAGGGCAAGTTAGGACGCCTGAGAGGGGAGAGTTTGGGAGCCGTTCTCCCGATGGAAGATCATCGATTTCCCATATCGGCGTAATGGTTCCCTGGAATCAACGCATCGATTTCCCGTCATCGATGCGACAATTCATCGGTGCGAAAATTCCCGTCATCGGCGCAGCGTCGGATTGTTTCGGTAAAAAACTTCCAGCTCTTCCCGTTCCCGCGCCGTGAAGTCTCTTAGCGGCCGGCGCACGGCGGGGGATTTCAGGATGCCTTGCATGTACAGCATGTATTTCTCGTACGGGATGACGGCATACCGCATCATGTGCGCGATGACTTCGTTCGCTTCCGCCTGCAGCGCCTGCAGCTGCGGCCACGCCGCCGCGCCGCCGGCGATCAGACGGTGCATGCGGATGAACGGTCCGGGCATCATGTTGAACGTGCTGCCGATCGCTCCGTCCGCCCCCGCCGTCGCTCCGCTGGCGTACACCTCGTCATGGCCGTTGAAGATGAGGAACGATCGGCCGCACCGCGCGCGGATTTGCTGCATGTCGAACAGTGCGTGCGAGGTGAATTTCACGCCGATGCAGCGCGGATGGCGGCTGATCCGTTCATAGAAATCCAGCGGCAGCCGCACGCCCGTCGCTCCCGGGTAATGATAAATGATCATCGGCGTGGACACCGCGTCCATGATCGCTTCGTAATGCGCCAAAATGTCCTGCTCCGACAGTTTGTAGTAAAACGGCACCACGGCGGAGACGGCATCCACTTCCAGGCGCTCGGCGTGCTCCGCCAAACGGATCGATTCCGCCGTCCCGATGCATCCGATATGCGCGATGACTGCGGCGCGGCCGCGGGCGCACCGGACGACGGTTTCAAGCACTTGCTTCCGCTCCTCGCCCGACAGCAAAAACGCCTCGCCCGTGCTGCCTCCCGCATAGAAACCGTCGACGCCTTGTTCGATTTGGTCGTGGACCAGCCGTTCCAGCGACTGCAAATCGAGGCGCCCGTCTTCGTCCATCGGGGTCACCAGCGCGGTAAAAATGCCGCGCAGCCGCGTGCCTGCCGAACTGCCTGCCCTGCCGTTGTCCATCATCCGATCTCTCCTATCCGATGTGGGAAATGGGTTTGTCTCCAATTGAAGGATATGGGTTTATCTCCGATTGAAGGATATGGGTTTATCCCCGATTCGGGAATTGGATAATCCCCGATAGAAAGTGGGGAATCCCCGATTCGGGAAACGGGGATTCCCGAATCAGGTAACGAAAGTCCCCAAATTCGAGGATCGGATAATCCGCCATTCGAAAATGAAGATTCCTGATTCAAGAATTGGGAATCCGATTCGAGAAATGGGTCATCCCCGGTTCGAGAACGGATCATTCCCGATTCGAGAAATGGATATTCCGCAATTCGGGGAACGGGCTTATCCGAATCAATACATTGCCTTTCCTCCGTTTTGCCAAAGCGAACCGCCTCATGTTCGCCGAAAGCGCCCTTAGCGGGGCTTGCCCGAACGGTCATGCGGCACGACGACTTCGGCGACGGCTTCCGTACGATGGCCGGCCTTGTCCTCGACGACGTACCGGATCGTATAGGTTCGCCCGTCCCCGCGGCCGTTTCTGGTCGAGCGCAGCGAGAAATCCCGGTCATCCGTGCCGAATTCCGCGCCGCGGACATCGTCGTCCGACGCCGCCCGCGGTCCGTCATCCCCGTCGCGGACGACGATTTCTTCAAGACGGACGTTGGCAATGCCGGACTCGTGATCGACGGCATCGAGCCGCATCGTGACGGGCACCATCTTTCCGTTCGGCGGCCAAAGCTCCGCCGGATCGGGCGAGACGGCAACTTGAGGCGCGGTTTTGTCGATCTTGACGATCAGCGTGCGGATTTCCTCCTCCCGCTGATCGGTGTCGATGCTGCGGTAAGCCAGCTCGTGCACCCCATCCTCGGCGATCGGGAACGGTCCGTCATACCGCTGCCAAGCCCCGCCGTTCAATCGGTACTCCGTCCGCTCGACGGGGGCGCTTCCCGCTTCGGCCACGAGGGTGACGGTGACGTCGGAGAGATGCCAACCGTTTCGCCCGCCCGGCGCGGACGACGCGACGGAGGCGCGGGTGACCGGCGGAACCGCGGCGCGTTCCCGGTACAGTTTGTCAATGTCCGCGTCATGGAGCGCGTATCGGTAAATTCTCAGGTCGTCCATGTAGCCCTTCCAATCCCGGTTCGATACGGTGCCTTTATCGTATCCGACCAGCGGCGGCGGCGCGTCCAAATTGGTGAGATCCATTGCGTCGCCGTCATACTTGACGGAAGTCGCCGCCAGCCGGCCGTTGACGTAGATTTTGTTGACGTCCCGATCCCGCACGACGGCGACGTGCGTCCATTCCCCCGCCGTGACCATCCCGGCGGCCGTCGCGACGCCGATTTCCCGGCCCGCCGGTTGCCCGAACATGTTGATGCGCACGGCGCCGCTTTGCTCGACGGAAGTCCACCACTGCGGCACTTTGCCGTTCGAGCCGTACCAGTACATGATGTGGCGCTGCCGCACCAGCTCGTCGGGCCGAATCCAGACGGCGAACGTGAAGCTGTCCTTGCCGGGATGCAACCCTTCCGGATTCAGCACCTCGACATGGGCGCGCTCGCCGTTCAGATACAGCGCGCCGCCGTACTCGCCGGGACGCACTTCCGCGCCGTTTTTCAACAGCCCGTTATGGCCGTTGCCGGACACGTCGACGACTTCCCCGCCGAGCGATTGCTCGAAATCCCAATGCAGCAACAGTTGCGGCGCCGGCCGTTCCCGATCGAGGCGGATTTCATAGCGCCTGATCTTGCCGTTCAGCTTCGCCTCCACCGAAATGGCGTCCAGCCCGGCCAGTTCCACGGTGGTCGGCCGATTGGCGGCCGCGGGCTGCCCGTTCACCGTGATGGCGATCCTCCCGTTGGAGGTGACCGGCGTGACCGTCAGCCGTTCGGTGCCTTCGTACAGCGCCAGCGTATACGTTCCGATGTCGCCGCGGAACGCCGGCGTCAAACTGCCGTCCGAGAAAAGCAGCTGGTCGAGATCCGGCTCCTCCTCGTGGAACCAATCGAGATGAAAGACGGCGAGCATGATTTTGTCGTACGGCGTGTATTCTCCGCCTTCGAACAGCAGACCCACCCGACCGTCGGGCAGCACCGTCAGCGAGGAATAGGCGGACGGCCCCTTGTACACCGTCTTCGCCATCGACCACGTTTCGCCGTCGTCCTCGCTGATCCTGACCGTCATGTTTTCCCGCACCTGTGTGCTCGCCGGATTGGCGAACAAGAGCATGCGGTTGCCGACGGTGTTGTCCGACGGCATGTAGCGCACGATGCTCGCCTCGACGATCGGATCGATCAGCGTCTCGTCATAACGGATCGGCGACCAGGTTGCGCCCTGATCGTGGCTGATCGAGATGCCGCGCCGACGAATATGTTTGTTGTCCGACAACCGGTCGTTGCGCATCAGCCTGCCGTCGGTCAGCTCGACGACGGTCGCCTCGTTCAACCCGGGAGGCAGCGGCCCGCTCTGCCGCCAAGTGGCGCCGTGGTCGTCGCTCTCGATGTTGCGGCCGATCGCCGGAATGACGAGCCGCCCTTTTGCCGGGCCGTGCCGCAGCTGAATGCCGATGCCCGGTCCCGTCGCGTCCCAGCGCGTATCCGGCGGCTGCACTTCGCTGAAACGGTTCACCGGCTCCGACCAGGTCGCGCCGTCGTCGTCGCTGTAGCTGCTCCAAAACGTGCGCACGCCGCGGCTCGTGCCGTTGTTGATCTCCGTGATGTCGTCTTCGCCGTAATTGTGCGTCATGAACAGCCAGATGCGGCCCGTGGTTTCATCCTGCACGACGGTCGGATTGCCGCACGTGTCTTCGCCCATATCGCAAATGACTTGCAGCGGCTCCCACGTTTTGCCGAGGTCGAAACTGCGTTTCAGCACAAGATCGATGTCGCCGGTGTCCGAAGCGCTGTTGACGCGTCCTTCGGCGAAAGCGAGCAGCGTTCCGTTCATCGTCGTGTACAGTGCCGGTATGCGGAACGTATGATAGCCTTCCGTGCCCGACACGAACAGATCGCTCAGCGTAAACATCGGCTCTCCTTCCGCATTTCCCCGGTTCATATCCGCCGCGCTCAAGGCGTTCCCCTCCGTTCCGCTCTCCATGTTCAGCGCGTTCGACGCATCCGGAATCCGACCGTGCGGCGCCGATGCCCCGTCGGCCGGCACACGGGCTCCCGCGGCACTCCCCGCTTGATTCCCCGCCGTATGGGCATCCCATGCGCCGGCCCCGGCCTCGCTCCACGCTCCGGATACAACGAGCGCCGCCGCAAGGCACAGCACCCGCAAGATTGTCCCTATTTTCCCCTTCATGGGAACCTCCTTTCCCGGCGGCGCCACCCTACCAATCTTGGATGCGGGCCAGCGTCAACCGTTCGTAGGGTGAATGCCTGCCGCATTCATACATGCACAAAACCGTACCGTCCGCAGTGACGGCCAAATCCGAATAGGCGGACGGGCCTTCTTCCAGCAGCAGCGCTTCCGGCCAGGTGCGGCCGTTGTCCGCGCTGCGCTTCACCGTCAGTTTCTCGCGCCGCTCGCTCGCCGGGTTGGCAAACAGAAGGCGGCCGTCCGGGCCGGCGATGACGCTGCCCTGACAGACAGGTTCCGTCAGAGCCTCATCCCAGGCGATGTCCGACCACGTTTCGCCGCCGTCGCGGCTGTAGGCGATCGCGCGCCGGTGGCGGCCGTGGTAGCTGCGCATGTTGATGTACAGCGAACAGTCCGCCAGTTCGGCGAGCATGCATTCGTTGGTGCCGTCGCCGACGATGCCGCCGAGGCGCCACGTTTCGCCGCCGTCATCGCTCACGATCACATGGGAGCGGTAAGGCCCGGAAACGCCAGCGTCCGGATCCAGCACAGCGTGATTGCAAGGCACGACCAGCCGGCCGTCCGCAAGCTGGACGGCGTGGCCCGGGCCGGTCGCGTACCACGTCCATCCCGGCCGCTTCACCTCGGCCGTGATGTCGCGCGGTCCCGACCACGTGCCGCCGTCATCGTCGCTCCACATCACCAGCACGTCGCGCGATGCCTTGCCGGCAAGAATGTCCCGCTCGTGCCCGTCCTCCGCATTGCGGCACAACAGCAGCCAGATGCGCCCGGTGCGGCGGTCCTGCACCGGACAAGGATTGCCGATCGTGTTCGTGCCCTCGTCGGCGATCAGCCGCATCTCCTCCCAGGTCACGCCGCCGTCGAAACTTCTCCGCAAGGCGACGTCGATATCGCCCGCGTCGGCCGGACCGTTTTTGCGCGCCTCGCAAAAGGCGAGCACCGTTCCTTCCCGTGTGGTCAGCAGGGCCGGAATGCGGTACGTATGATAGCCGTTCGTCCCGGCGGCGAACAAATCCGTTTTGGTCACCCGCATAGCATGTCCCTCCTCCATCGCGTAGTTGGGTTTATAGGTCCGCTCAACATGCACGGATCGGTGTCGCTATTTTGCGACGACATCACTCTGCATCCGTCGCTCGGCAGCGCCGCTCCGTATCGGCCGTTTGGTTTCAGCGGCTTGGCATGGACACTTTGCTCTGGCAGTTCCGCTTTGATGGTCCACTCTTGATCATCAGCCCTTGATCGATCCCACGAGCATCCCTTTCACGAAATACCGCTGAATGAACGGATACACGAACAGGATCGGCAGCGTGCTGATGATGATGATGGCCGATTTCAACGAGGAAGCCGGCGGCGGATCGCGGATGTACTGCACCTGGGTCTCGTCATGAACGATGCCGGTCAGCAAAATGTTGCGCATGATGACCTGGATCGGCAGCTTATTCTGCGAATTGATGTAGATCGAGGCGCCGAACCAGTCGTTCCAATGATGAACCGCGTAAAACAGACCGATGGTGGCGATCGCCGGCATCGACAGCGGCATGACGATTTTCCACAAAATCACCGCCGGATTGGCGCCGTCGATCACCGCCGACTCCTCCAGTTCCTCCGGCAATGTCAGAAAAAAATTGCGCATGATGAACAAATTCCACGCGCTGATCAGCCCCGGCAAAATCAACACCCACAGCGTATCCTTCAGGCCGAGCTTGTCGATCAGCATATAGTTGGGAATCAGTCCGCCGTGGAAAATCATCGTCAAAAAAATGATGAGCACGAGCGCGTTCCGTCCCGGCAGCGTCCGGCGCGCGAGGCCGTAGGCCAGCATGGAAGTGAACAGCAAGTTGAGCAGCGTGCCGACGACGACCCGAAACAGCGTCACTTTGTATGCGTTGTAAATGATTTTGCCCCGGTTGAGCAGCATGTCGTACGCGCCGAAATCGATGCGTTCCGGAACGAGGATGAACGCTCCCCTGCGCATCGCTTCCTCGGCGCTGATCAGCGAAGTGGAAAGCACCGACAAAAAGGGAATCAGGAAGGCGAGGGAAAGCAACGTCAGCACCACGATGTTCAACGCGTCGAACGCGCGCTCTCCCGCGGATGGTTTCAAGCCGCTCATGATGCGCCCCCCTTACCAGATGCCCGTCTGGTTCATTCTCTTCGCCGCATAGTTGGCGCCGAGAATGAGCAGCATGGCGAGCACGTTCTTGAACAGTCCGACCGCGGTGGCGAACGAGTAGTTCAGCGACGTCAACCCTTCCCGGTACACATAGGTGTCGATGATGTCGGCGACTTCATACACCGCCGGGGAATACAGGAGCAGCACCTGTTCAAACCCGGCGTTCAACAGGCCGCCGATGGACAGCACCAGCATGATGGCAATAACCGGCGAGATGCCGGGCAGCGTAATGTGCCACGCCTGCCGGAAACGGCCGGCTCCGTCGATTTTCGCCGCTTCGTACAGCCCCGGATCGATGCCCGACATCGCCGCCAGGTACAAAATGCTGCCCCAGCCGACGGTTTGCCAGACGTGCGAAATGACCAGAATGCTGCGGAAATGTTCCGGACTGCCGAGAAAATGGATCGGTTCCCCGCCGAAGCGGACGATCAGCGAATTGATGAGTCCGCCGTCCGTGGACAACACCATCATCGCCAGCCCGGCGACAACGACGTTGGAAATGAAATGCGGCAAGTACGAAATCGTCTGCACGACGCGTTTGAAGACGAGGTTTCGCAATTCGTTGATCAGCAAGGCGAGCACGATCGAGGCCGGAAATCCGAACAGCAGCTTGTAGCCGCTGATCGCCAGCGTATTGGTCATGACATTCCAGAAATAGTACGAGTTCCAAAACCGTTCAAAATGTTTCAGGCCGACCCATTCTTCGCGGAAAATGGCGTCGACGCCCGCGAACGGCGAAATGTCCTTGAAGGCGATCATAACGCCGAACATCGGAATGTAATCGAAAACGACAAAGTAGAGCATGCCGGGCAAAATCAGCAAATAGTAAAATTTGTGCAGTTTGACGGCTGTCCACAGCGTCCGCCGCGACGCGCGGAGACCGGGCGCGGCGGCGGAGCGGAACGATTTGGAAGCGGCCATCCGTACTCCCTCCCTCGCGGCAAATCGCCGGCATGCCCCGGCCGGGGCGAGCCCCATTGAGACGGGGGCCGGACGCGATACGAGCGATGGCGCCATTCTCATTTGGACTGGGGCCAAGCGGATCACGGATCGATCGCGGCCCCGTTCGGACGGAGGTCCCGACCGCCCGGACCGGGGACGCAAACCGCGATATTGCAATCTGCCCCAGACGAAGTCCCGACCGCCCGGGCCGGGGACGCAAACCGCGATGTTGCAACCAGCCCCCAGAAAACGAAGTCCGGACCGCCCAGGGCCGGGGCGCAAGCCGATCCCGACGCGGTTATTGGGTCTGTTCCAGATACTGGCGGGTGTACTCCTCGATCCAATCGTCCAGCCCCGCCTTGTACAGCTGGTCGATAAACCGGTCGAATTCTTCCAGCGGCCGTGCGCCCGTCACGAACTTGACCAGCTCCTCCGTGCGCAGGCGGTCGATGTCCGACAGCGTCGGGATGTTTTCCTGGAGCTTTTGCTTGTCGTAAATGACGGTCGCATCCACCGGCATTTTGGCGACGCTCAAATTTTCCAGTTCTTTGTTCAAATAGTCGGCATGCATTTTTTTGATCGGATCCCGAAACGCGTATTTGGTTTCCGTCGCCGTGCCCAGCGACACCATGAATTCCCCGGCGTATTCGATTTCCGGGTTGATCAATTCGATCTCGAACCGGCTGTCGCCGACAAACCGCCAGTTGTCGCCGAAGGCCGCGGTCAGCGAATTGACCGGAAGGTCCTGATACTGATAGTTGATGAATTTCATCACCGCTTCGGGATGCTTCGCCTTTTTCGTGATCAGCATGCCCGCCGTGCTGCCGGGAGAGGCGGTCATCAGCTTGCCTTTGGGGCCTTCGAGGCCGCGAATGATTTCATAGTCCGCGCCTTCCGGCAAATTGTGCTTGATTTGCGGAAACAACAGCGTAATGCGCGAATACCACATCGATGACGTGCCGACCCGGTTCGTCTTCAGCAGTTCCAGCGGATCGAACTTGGCGAACGCTTCCTTGTAGATGTAGCCCTTCTGGTACCAGTCGGCCATCGTCGCGACGAAATCGCGGAAACCGGGCGCCAGTTCCACGGGCTTCAGTTTCCGGTCGACGGGATCGAACCAGTTGCTGTTTCCGTGCTCCGTAAATCCGCCGAGAAAGGCGTTTTTGATGCCGTTCAAATCGGTCATCATCGGGATCGTGTCGTCCTGCCCGTTGCCGTCGGGGTCCTGTTCTTTAAACGCTTTCAACACCGCTTCGAACTCTTCCAGCGTTTTCGGCATTTCCAAATTGAGCTTGCGCATCCAGTCCGAGCGAACCCAGATCGGATAATGCACGGCCGGCGTCCCCCGGGGAATGCCCCAGATGTTGCCGTCCTTGTCCTTCATATACTCCCACGCTTCTTCCGACCACGCTTTTTTGATGTCCTGCCCGTACTTGTCGAGCAGATCGTTCAGCGGAATGATCGCTCCTTCCGCCGCGTAGTCGTTCCAGTTTCCTTGGAACGTATCGATTTCGTCGCTCGAACCGAGCATCAGATTGAGCTTTTCCGCAGCGGATCCTTGCGGCGGCACGATGGCGATCGGCTCAATGCCCAGGACGTCGATATACATCTGTTTCATTTCTTCCAGCTTCGCCGGCAGGCTGCCTTCCGGCTTGTGATTCAACGCCCCCGTGTTTTGGTAGATGTAAATTTTGGGGATGTCTTTGGGGCTTGATGCGCCGCCGTTTTCGCCGTCGGGCGGTCCGTTCCCGTTGGAAGACGCTCCGCCCGAACACGCCCCCAGGATCGCCGCGGCGAGCAGGATTGCCGCGAACTTGTGCGCGGTCTTGCTCTGCACCTTCATCCTGCGTTTTTCCCTCCTTCGATTTTCTTCAGGCAAGAGAAAACGTTTCCCTTGTGTGCCTCATCTTAGCAGGCCCCGGGGGCGATGGAAATAATAACTATTTTGGTTTCGTAGCACAATCTTTACACGGCAAAATTGTCATATGTCCGTTCTCCGCACTTTCGGTACGGCGCGGGCCGCATCACGATCCATACAACTTTTTATACTCTCCGGGCGTCAAGCCGATCGTCTCCTTGAACACTTTGATGAAATAATACGAATGCTCGTAGCCGACCCGTTTTCCGACCTCGTTGATTTTCAGCTCGCTGTTGAGCAGCAGTTCCTTGCTTTTTTCGATGCGGATGCGTTTCAGATAGTCCACAAACGACTGGCCGGTGATCCGCTTGAACAGCCGGCTGAGATAAGCCGGATTCATCGAAAGCTCCTCCGCCACCGAGTGGAGGGAGATGTCGCGGTGATAATCGCGTTCCATGATGCGGATCGCTTTGGCGATGTGCTGGTTGCCTCTGGCGTTCAGCTCCGACGCCATCCGGTCGACCGCCTGCGAAATCAAACGACGCATCCAGTCGGCCATTCCGTCGATGGAATCGTGCTCCAGCAGCTGCCGGTACGGATCGGCGTCGCCGACAAGGAGGTTCATGTTCATGCCCGCCCGGTGGAGTTCGTGCAAAATGCCGGTCAACAGTTGCATGAAAATCGGGTGGATGTCGTTGTAGTGAAGCTTTTTCTTGTGCGCGTCGATCTCCGCCAGCCAATCCCGGAAGGCCGCCAGCGCTTCCGCTTTGCGCAACGCCTTGAGATGCGTGAGCAAGGTTTGCTCCTGCTGCGCCGGATAACGAAATGCGCGTTCTCCTCCAGGAACGCGGATGTCGTCGATGTCGATCACCTGTCCGCTGCCGTACAGGATCCGGTATCTCAGGGCGGTCAGCGCTTCATCGTACGCCTGCGGCAGATCGAGCGCCGTTTCGCACCATCCGCCGATGCCGAGCGTGCCCGGCAAGTCGGCCGCGCGGCGCGCGGCGTCCAGGAGCCGCCGTCCCAGACGATGGAGTTGTTCGCGGTCGATGTCGCCGCAGTTGACCACAACCGCCGCCATCCCGTCGTCCGGCGCGGCGATGAAATGCTTGGTGCCGGACAGTGCGGCGGCGAGCGCATCGACGATCCGCCGTCGGATCGCTTCGTCGCCGATTCTGCCGGCGGAATCGCCGAAATCGGATCCGCCGGTTTCGAAGGCGGCGCCATCGTTGTCGGCGCATTCGGGCGATTCGAGCGTGCCGCTCGCGTCGACGACGGAATCATCGCACCGGGTTCGGCCGTATCCCGCGTCTCCGTTTTCGTCATCCCACATCAAAGCCAATACGGCCAATCCGCGCAGTTCGATGTCGATGCCGAAATACGCCGTTTTTTGGGCGATCTCGTCCAGCGACATCGCATGCCGGCGAAGCAGCGAGCATTTGAACTGTTCCCGGTGCACGGGAAAGCTTTCTTCCAGTTTTTCCTTATAGTAGTCCCGTTCCCGGACGGTCATCTGCACAAACCGGCCGATACGGCCGAATTCGTCCCGCGCTCCCGATGTGCCGGCGTGGCGGTCGCCGGCCAGCGCCTCCAGTCGGGTGACCGGGCGGTACAAACTTTTCGAGGAGGCATAGGCCAACGAGACGGACAACAACAGCACCACCCCGGCGGACAGCACGATCGTGCGCCGGAGGGAGGCGGTGCTTTCGGAAACCGCTTGCAAATCGGAAACGTTGATCAGCGTCCAGCCGAGGAGAGGAGAAGCGGAATGGCTGACCAGGCGGGCGCCACCGCCGTCGCGGACGACGAAATATCCGTGTCGTCCGACCGCGTCGCGGGCGTCGTCGGGCAGGAAAGACCAGAGCGGGCGATGCAGGCGGCGCGTATCGGCGTGCAAAACGATTCGGCCGTCGGAGGAAACAATGTACGTATCGTCGCTTCCGTTCAGCCGGTCCACCATGTCGCGGTACAATTTCTCGGCGCTGAGGTTGATGATGAGGACGTTGCGGTCTTTCGTTTCGTGGAAAATCGTCAGTACGTGTTCCCGACCGCTCTCGTACAGTTCGGCGGTGCGGCTGACCAGGCGGCCGCGGGATCCTTGTTCCCGATACGACGCCTGCCACCCCGCATCGTAGAAAGCGTCCGGCGCAAATTGCCGGAGATAGCCGTCGTTGTCGGACGTCAGCACGAGGTTTTTCTTGCGGTCGTGGAAATAAACGGAGTGCACGTATTCGTTGGAAATTCGGAACGAGTGGATCGTCAGCATGGCGTTTTTCTTGGCCTCGAGGTAGTCGTACAGCTTGGGCAGATCCGATTTCGGCAGTTCCCCCTGCAGCGATTCGTAGTAGCCGCCGTTGGGAAACCGTTCATACGCAAGAAACGCCTGGTTCAACACAAGCAAATTGGTGTTTTCCCGAATCCGGTTCAGGATGATCTCCACGGCGTTCATCGTCTGGCTGACAAACTGCAGTTTGTTCCTTCCGGTTTCTTCTTCAAAGGTGTGCGACACGTTGTAGTAGGAGACGACGTTGGACAGCAGTCCGGGGATCAGGGCGATCAGAGCGGTGGTGATGATCAGGCGGGTAAAAAAACGCTTTTGCGGCAGCATCCGGAACCAGCGACGCCGCCGGTCGGCATGAATCATCGCTTTCTCCCTCCTTTCGGGCTTCGCCATCCTAGCTCTCCCGGATCATCAATTCGGGCTGCAGGACGCACACCGGCTGCTGAGGCGCCGCATCGCCGAGCAGGATGCGGGCGGCCAAAACGCCGACCTCGTAAGCCTGAAACCGGACGGAAGTCAGTTTGACCGGCAGCGTTTCGCAAATGTCGGTGTTGTCGCAGCTGACGATGCGCAGATCCCGCCCGATGCGGATGCCGAGCTCACCGGCGGCCTGGTAGACGCCGCGCGCGATCCGGTCGTTGAAACAGAACAGCCCGTCCGGCCTCTCCTCCCGATTCAGCAAGTTCATCGCGCTGTGATACCCTTCTCCGCTCGATTCAAATTCGCTTTCAAACACGACCCAATCTTGGCGGACCGGCAGTCCCGCTTCCGACAGCGCGCTCAAGAATCCTTGGTAGCGTTCGGCGGAAGCCGAATACAGCGGGCGCGAAATGTAGCCGATCCGGCGGCAGCCGACGGCGGCGAGGTGCTTGGCGGCAAGATATCCCGCGTAGAAATGGTTGGAGATGACGCCCGGCGCGTCGATCCCGTCCACCCTGCGGTTGCAGAAAACGAACGGGATGCCCGCCTCCTGCATCGCAAAAAAGGGCGAGTCGTCCGGTTTGCCGTACACCGCCGGCACGATGATGACTCCCCGCACCCGGCTGTCGATCAAATTCCGGACGTGTTTGGACTGTTTCTCCGTCTGATTGTCCGTATTGCATATGATCAAGTTCAAATTCGCTTCGCTGGCGACGTCGCTGACGCCGCGCACGATGTCCGGATAGTTGTACTGCTGGATGTCGGGAATCAGCAGCCCCAGGCTGCCGGGTTGGGCGGCTGCCGGCCCGCCTCTTTCTCCGCCCCGCTCCGCCACGTACGTGCCGCTGCCGTCCCGCGCGTACAGCCACCCTTCCCCGATCAGTTCGCTGATCGCCCGTTCGATCGTCGTGCGGGCGACCTGGAACGTCTCGGACAAATCCGTTCTGGACGGCAGCCGTTCATGGGCGTTCATCGTTCCAATCAGGCTCATCAACTGCCGTTTCACATGCAGATACCGAAATGATGGCGCTTTCAAAACGAACCCTCCGTGAAGTTTGATTGCTTCGTGAAGTTTGTTTCTCCCGTACGCCTTATTCCCGACGAAAAATCTGTATGTCAGGTTACTCCATCCATACAGATTATATGAACAGTTGGAAAAATATGCAACCTGCGTGCCGGGGGAGTTCGTGAGATATAAGGCCACGGAACAGAGAAGCGTTATATTGCCGAAGTCGACACTCCACGCGGCCCGAAGCCCACTCCTCCGAAATCGGCCTGCGATTCCGGTTTTCCGAACAAAAAGCAAACGACCCGCTATTGGTAATGAACATAGCGGGTCATTCGCCGGGATTCTCAAAATTTTCTTGTCCGGATTATGTAACAAGACCGATGATGATAAAGGAAAAATGGGTGAGATCGCCGAAACTTACGGACGAACCCGCGGCTTGGGCAGCCGCCAAAGGTAATGAAGGGAAATCATCCGGAGGGCGACGATCAAAACAATGAGCGCATATGTCATCCAGGGACCGGAAATCCATCCCAGGCCGATCAACGCGCCGGCCATCGCCGCCCACAAGGCGTAGATTTCGTCGCGGAAAACGAGCGGCTTGCGCTTGGCCAAAACGTCGCGCAGGATGCCTCCTCCCGTGCCGGTCAGCGTGGCGGCGACGATGATCGCGATCAGCGAATGGCCGGCTTCGGCGGCCAAGATCGCCCCCTGGACGGAAAAGGCGGCCAATCCGATCGCATCGGACAAGTTGCCCCAGCGATTCCACGTTTTCATGATCCAGCGGGGAAACAGCATGTACAAACTGATCGTCGCGAACACGAGGAGAAACAGCGTCTGCTGCTCCCAAAGCAGCGAAACGGGCAATCCGAGCAGCACGTTGCGGATCGCGCCGCCGCCGAAGGCGGTGACGAAACTGAGCACATAGACGCCGAGCATGTCGTAGTCTTCGCTCGTCGCCACGATCGCGCCGCTGATGGCAAAGGCCAGCGAGCCGATCACATTCAGCACTTCCCACGTCAAATCGATCAACTTCCTTCATCGACCGAACCGATTTCGCTGAAAATTCTCACGAGCAGGGCGATTCTTTCCGGCATATACGAAACCAAGACGTGCTCGTTTTCCGAATGGCCGCCGCCTCCGACGGCGCCAAGTCCGTCGATGGTCGGAACGCCGAGCGCGGAAGTCAGGTTCGCATCGCTCATCCCTCCGGTGCTGTCGCCATCCAATTCGATGCCGAGGTCGGCGGCGAGCTTTCGCACTTTGCCGAACAGCTTCATGTTCCCTTCCGTACGCTCCATCGGCGGACGATTCATTCCGCCCTGCACGTAAATTTGCGTACGGGGATCGATCGGCCGCAACCCCTGAATGAGCGGTACGACCCTTTCCGCTTCCTCCATCGTGCGCACCCGCAAATCGATTTTGGCCGTCAGCCGGTCGGCGACGACATTGGCGCGGGTACCGCCTTGAACGAAACCGACGTTAATGGTCGTGCCTTTGTCCTCATCCGCGAGCGACTCCAAATAACGCACCTGCCGGGCGAACTCATGAATCGCGCTGGCTCCGTCCTGCGGGTTGACCCCGGCGTGCGCGGCGATGCCGTGAATCGTCATTTCAAAAAAACCGCAGCCTTTTCGTTCAATTTTGAGACGGCCGTCCGGGGGGATCGCGCCTTCCGCGACCAGCACGCATTCGCTCTTTCGCGCCTGCTCTTCAATCAGCGACCGGGAGCCCGGCGAACCGATTTCCTCGTCGGAGTTAATCAGAAAAACAATTTTGCACTTGGGGGAAAGGGCGAGTTCTTTCATCATTTTTAGCGCGTACAGCCCCTGCACGATGCCGGCTTTCATATCGTAGCAGCCGGGGCCGCGCAAAACGCCGTTCTCGATCGCGAAAGGCATGCGCCGGATCGTGCCTTGCTCCCATACGGTATCTATATGCCCGATGAACAGCAGTTGTCTCTCGCCTTCTCCCCACTCGGCGATCAGATTGTCGCCGTATTCTTGTTGGGGAATTCTGGTCACCCGGGCCTCTTGTTCCCGGAAAAACCGCTCCACCCGATCCACCGCCAGATCGACCAGTTTCTTGTCGTGCGTCGGGGATTCCAGTTCGACCAATTCTTTTAACAGCTGCAAGTATTCGTGTTCGCGCCGGCGAATCGTCCGGATGAGTTCGCTCATGGCTCCATCCCTTCCAAAACCGTAAATCCGACCTGAGGGCTAACGATGAACCGTCTTTTCTAAAACCGCGTATTCGACCTGAGAGTTGACGATGACCGTTTATTCCGGCCGATAGATGCCGAAACGGCGGCCGGCAACAAACTGCTCGGCGATCCGGTCCATTCGCGAGAAAGACAAGCCTTTCCCGATCAGCGAATCGATCCAGCGCTCCATCGCCAGAAAGCGATGGCCGCGCCCGGATACCTGGGGATGAAACGTGACGACCAAAACTCCGTCGTCAAAATCGCGCAGCATGTACTCGACGTCGCCCGTCCAGTTGTCGTATACGTTGCGCGGATTTTGCAGACCGGGGAACACCGCGGTCGGCGTCCGCAAAAATTCGAAATACGGGTAGTCGTCCAGCGACCAGGCGACGGGAATTTCCACGATGCGGGACGTTTCCCCGAAGGCGAGCGGCTTGTCCTTGCCGGCGACATCTCCCTTGCGGCTGAAGTAAACCGAATAGTCTTGCGCCATCTGGCTGCTGTCGTAAACGATCCCGAGCTTTTCCAGATTTTCGATCGTTCGCGTGGAAATGTCCCATGACGGCGACCGGAAACCCTTCGGTTTCTCGCCGGTCAAATTTTCCACAATGGCGTAAGAGCGCTGCAATACTTCCCACTCTTCTTCCGCCGACAGCGCGTTGAAATTTTCATGCGCGTAGCCGTGCAGCGCGATTTCGTGCCCGTCGTCCCGGATCATGCGGCATACGTCCGTATACGTCTCGATCGTATGCCCGGGAATAAACCAGGTGCATTTAATGTTCCGTTTCCTGAGCATATGCAAAATCCGGGGCACCGCGGTCACCCCGAACTCGCCGCGGGACAACGACGTCATCGTCGTCATGTCCCGCTGGATCCACAGCGAAACGGCGTCGAAATCGAACGTGAGACAAATGGTGCCTTGACGGTTTTTTTCCATCCCGCTTCCCTCCGTCATCTCAGATGTCCCGCTGTTCTTCCCCCGTCGATGACAATTTCCGCTCCGGTGATATAGCTGGATTCGTCGGAAGCAAGAAACACGACCGTGTCGGCGATTTCCCGCGGCTCGCCGATCCGCCCGAGCGGCACTTTCTTGCCCTGTTCCGCGCTGTTGTTTTGCTCGGTGTCCATCCTGTGCTTCAACATCGCCGTATCGACGAACCCGGGATAAATCGAGTTGACGCGAACGCCGTATTCGGCGTATTCGAGCGCGGCGTGTTTCGACAAATTGCGGATCGCTCCCTTGCTCGACCCGTACAGCGCCACTCCTTTCGCTCCGACGAGCCCCGCCGTCGACGCGTTGTTGATGATCGAACCGCCGCCCTGCTTGATCATGACCGGAATGACATGTTTCAGTCCGAGGAAGGTGCCGCGCACATTGACGCCCATGATCCGGTCCCAGTCCTCGACGGTCGTTTCGATCAGCGGCTTGATCAGAAAAATCGCCGCGTTGTTGAACAGCACGTCGATTTGGCCGAATCGCGCCACGACTTGGTTCACGGCATGCTGCCAATCCGCCTCTTGGCTGATGTCCATCCGGATCGGCAGCGCTTTTCCGCCGGCCCGTTCGATCTCCCGGGCCGTTTCCGCCGCCGCCTGCTCCCGGATGTCCGCCACCGCCACTTCGGCGCCTTCGGCCGCGAACCGGAGCGCCGTCGTCTTGCCGATGCCGTTTCCGGCGCCGGTAATCAGCGCCGTTTTTCCTTTCAATCTCATAACGGTTCTCCTTTTGCGTTCATTGTGGATTCATGACCAGGGACAAAAACATTTTGCCGATCGTCAGCATCGCGCTCTCGTCCACGTCAAACTTCGGGTGATGGTGCGGATAAACGGCGCCGATTTGTTCGTTGCCGCCCCCGACATAAAAGAATGCGCCCGGCACTTTTCGCAAATAATAAGCAAAGTCTTCCATGCCCATGGAAGGCTGCGGCCTCAACACCTTCTCCTCGCCGACGAGCCGGACGGCGCATTGTTCCACTTTGCGGATCGGTTCCGGATGATTTTCCAGCACCGGATACCCCCGCTCGTATCGGACGACGGCTTGGGCACCGTAGATCGTGCAGACGGCGTCGGTCATCTTGCGGATGGACGCCTCCACCGCATTCCGCACGTCTTCGTCGAACGTCCGCACCGTGCCGCCGATGACGGCATCGCCGGCGATGACGTTGTACGCTTTTCCGGCATGGAACGTGCCGACCGTCACGACCGCCGATTGCAGCGGATCGACCTGCCGGCTGACGATCGACTGCAGACTGTTCACCAGCTGGCAGCCGACGAACAGCGCATCGACGGTGACGTGCGGTTTCGCCCCGTGCCCGCCCCTGCCGATGATTTCGATCTCGAAGCGATCGCCGGCAGCCATCGCCCGTCCCGGAATCACCCCGATCGTGCCGACCGGCAAATGCGCCCACACGTGGGCGCCGTAAATTTCGTCCACGCCGTCCAGACAGCCGTCTTCGATCATGTGAATCGCGCCGCCGGGAACTTCTTCTTCCGCAAACTGGAAAATAAAGACGACTTCGCCCGCGATCTCATGCCGGAATTCGCTGAGCACCGCGGCCGCCCCGAGCAGGCTCGCGGTGTGAATGTCATGGCCGCAGGCGTGCATGACGCCGGGAACGCGCGATTTGTACTCGACCTCTTTCTCGTCCTGGATCGGCAGCGCGTCAAAATCGGCGCGCAGGGCAATCCGTTTGCCCGGCTTCGCTCCCTTCAGCGTGCCGACCACCCCTCGGCCGCCCACGCCGGTGCGCACCCCGATCCCCAATCGGGTCAAGTATTCCGCGATTTTCTTCGGCGTCTCCACTTCCCGGAACGACAATTCCGGATACATATGCAAATCCCGGCGGAAGCGAACGAGTTCCGGATACCGTTGTTCCAGGCGTTCGCACATGTTTTTCAACAAATCCATCGTCCTCCGCTCCTTTGCGCAGCACCGTAAAACGAGACGACATGCGGCCGCCGCTTCCCCGACCGGATCACATGCGACCGCCTCCAGACCGGATAATATGCGACCATCATTTAAATCGCACCACCGTTAAACCATACGAGATGCAGCCGACGTTTAAACCAGATGGCACGCGACGAAGTGATCGCTGCCGACTTCCCGATACGCCGGCGTTTCCGATTTGCATCGTTCCGTCGCGTACGGACAGCGCGGATGGAAATGACAGCCGGTCGGCAAATTCAGCGGCGACGGAATTTCGCCGGACAGCACGATCCGTTCCCGCTTCCGTTTCGGATTCGGAATCGGGATCGACGACAGCAGCGCCTTCGTGTACGGATGCAAAGGTTGGGCAAACAGTTCGTCCGTCGGCGCTTTCTCCACCAGACTGCCCAGGTACATCACCCCGACGTGGTCGGAAATGTGCCGCACCACGCTGAGATCATGGGCGATAAAGATATAGGACAATTGGAACTGCTCCTGCAAATCTTCCAGCAAATTGATGACCTGCGACTGGATCGACACGTCCAGCGCGGATACCGGCTCGTCGCAAACGAGAATTTCCGGTTCCAGGGCGAGCGCCCGGGCGATGCCGATGCGCTGCCGCTGCCCGCCCGAGAATTCGTGGGGAAAACGGTAATAATGATCTTCCCTGAGCCCGACTTTGTGCAGCAGCTCCATCGCCTTTTCCATCCGGGTTTTGCGATTGCCGATCTTGTGAATGCTTAGCGGTTCTTCGATGCTATGGCCGATGCGCTGTTTCGGGTTGAACGAGTTGTAGGGATCCTGGAACACCATCTGCATTTCACGCCGGATTTTCCGCATTTCCCGGCGATCGAGCTCGAAGATGTTCTTGCCCTTGTAAATCACTTGTCCGTCCGTCGGTTCGATCAGGCGCAAAATCATGCGGCCCGTCGTGCTTTTCCCGCAGCCCGATTCGCCGACGAGGCCGAGCGTTTCGTTGCGGCGCAGCGTAAATTCGACGTGGTTGACCGCTTTCACGTGGCCGCTGACTTTGCCGAAAGGGGACAAGATCGGAAAATGCTTTTTCAAGTCCTTGACGACCAGCAGCGGTTCGGCTTCAATTTGACTCGTATGCGGCGGCACGTCCCGTTCCCCCCTCCATGATTTCCTTGTAGTGCCAGCACCGGACACGGTGACTGCTGCCGGCAGCCTCCAATTCCGGGTCTTGTTGACGGCACTTGTCCGTCGCGTATTCGCAACGCGGCGCGAACCGGCACCCTTGCGGAATTTTGTCCAATGACGGAACCGTGCCCTTGATGACGTGCAGCCGCCGGCCGCGATCGCCGTCCGGCTGCGGCACCGACTTCAACAACCCTTGCGTGTACGGGTGCAGCGGAGTTTCGAACAGGCTTTCCACATCCGCCTCTTCAATGATCTGGCCGAGATACATCACGAGCACGCGCGAACACGTTTCCGCGACGACGCCCAGATCATGGGTGATCAGCAGCACCCCCATGTTGAGTTCTTCTTTCAACGATTTGATCAGTTCCAGAATTTGATTTTGTATGGTCACGTCAAGCGCCGTAGTCGGCTCGTCGGCAATCAGGAGACTGGGTCTGCAGGACAGCGCCAGGGCAATCATGACGCGCTGCCGCATGCCGCCGGACAGCTGGTGCGGATACTCGCGGATCCTGGTTTCGGGCGAGGGAATACCGGTAAGCCTGAGCATTTCGACAGCCCGGTTCAACGCTTCCTTCCGATTGACCTTCTGATGGATCATGATCGCTTCGGCAATCTGGTCGCCGATCGTGAACACCGGATTGAGCGAACTCATCGGATCCTGAAAAATCATCGAAATTTCGTTGCCGCGAATTTCGCGCATGCGGTCTTCCGAAAGTTCCAGCAGATTGCGGTCCTTGTAGCGGATTTCGCCTTCGCAGCGCGTCCTTTTTTTGTCCAACAATCCGAGAATGGACTCCGACGTCACGCTTTTCCCGCAACCGGATTCGCCGACAAGCCCGACGATTTCGCCGTGATCGACGTGGAACGTAACGCCGTTCACCGCCGTCAGGTTGCCTTCCTCGGTCTTGAACGTTATTTTCAAATTTGTGACTTGCAGCAAATGATCGCTTTTCATCGTCGATTCTCACCTTTCGGCCGCGGAAAGCTTGGCCGCGATTATTTCCTGGCGTGCGGGTCGAGCAAATCGCGCAATCCGTCGCCAAACAGGTTGAGCGCAAGCACCGACAATACGATAAACGCGCCGGGAATGACGGTCATCCACCAGGATTGATAAATGACTTCCTTGCCTTCATAAATGATGTTGCCCCAGCTCGGCTCCGGCGCCGGAATGCCCACTCCGAGAAAACTCAGGCTCGCTTCGATGATGATCGAAATCGCGAAAACATACGTAAATTGGACGATCAACTGGGAAATCGTATTCGGCGCCACATGTTTCCAAATCATGCGCAATGAACCGGCGCCAAGCGCCCTTAACGCTTCAATGTACGTTTGCTCCTTGATGACGAGCGCGGTCGAACGAATGACGCGGGCGACGACCGGCGTCATCACGATGCTGAGCGCAATCGTGACGTTGAAAATGTTTTGCCCCATCGCGGCCATGATCGCAATCGCCAGCAATATCGCCGGAAACGCCATCAGCCCGTCGACAATGCGCATCAGCACGTGATCGAGCGTTTGGTAGTAAGCCGAATACAGGCCGATGATGAGGCCGAAAAACGACGACAATAACGCAACCGAAAAACCGACGATCATGGAGGATTGCGTGCCGTATACGATGCGGCTGAACAAATCCCTGCCCAGTTTGTCCGTGCCGAAAAGATGCTCCGCGTTCGGCGGCTGGAGGCGGGCGGTCGCATCGATGGCATAGGGATCATGCGTGGCGATCAGCGGCGCAAAAATGGCGATCACGCCGAACAGGATCAGGATCAGCATCCCGAACAGCAGCGCGTGATTGCCCAGCATGCGCCGAATGACCAACTTGCGCCGAGCTTTCATTATTTGATTTATCGATTGGGTTTCCATCGGTTTCGCTTCCATACGAACGTCCTTCCCGGTCAATTCCTTCTGTTCAAACGCACTCTCGGATCAAACAACCCGTACATCAAATCGACGATCAGATTAATCAGCACGTAAGACAACGCGATCAACAGCACCGTTCCCTGAATCACTTCAAAATCCCGCCGCATAATCGCGTTGATGATCAACTGCCCGATCCCCGGAATGTTGAAGACGGTCTCCGTGACGACCGCCCCCGCGATCAATTGGCCGAACGATTGGCCGATCACGGTCAGGATCGGAATAAAGGCGTTTTTCAGCGCATGTTTCCAGATCACGACGGTTCTTCTCAAGCCTTTGGCCCGAGCCGTCTTGATATAGTTGGCGTTCAGCACATCCAGCATCGAGGCTCTGGTCACTCTCGCGATCAACGCGGCCTGGATCGTTCCCAAGGCGAGGGCGGGCAGCACCAAATATTCCAGGTGTTTCAGAAGTCCGCTGCTCAGCGGATAATAACCCGCAACCGGGAACCATTTCAATTGGACGGCGAAAAGCAGCACCAACAACAGCGCCAAGAGGAAATTGGGAATGGAGATGCCGAACAGGGTAAACGTCATGATCGCCTGGTCTTTTTTCGTTCCCCGGAAGTTGGCCGCGATGATGCCGGCGGGAATGGCGATGACGATGGCCAAAATTTGCGCGAAGATCGCCAGCGATAATGTGGGACCCAGTTTGTCGATAAATGCGTCCAGCACCGGCATTTTCATGTAGACGGACCATCCGAGGTCTCCCCGGATGATTTTGCCGAACCAATTCACGAACTGCACGAAAATCGGATCGTTCAACCCCATTTCTTCGCGCAGCTGATTGATCTCGTCCACCGTCGCGTCCGGCCCCAGGATCACCGCCGCGGGATCGCCGGGAGTCAGATGGATCAGAAAAAACACGACAACGGCCACAACCAGGAGTACCGGTATGGTGGACAGCACTCTTCGGATTATATAAGCTTTCAATGCGCCTACATCCTTTCATGCGCCGCAACGGCATGACCGGAGCAATCGCGAGCCGAAGACATCGAAAGCATCGTCTTCGGCCCGCAACCTTCGGGTCAGTCCTTATTTTTCAACGCTTACGTTCCAGAAGATGGGACCCATGAATTCGGAGTACCCTTTCACCTTGTTGCTGTAGCTGGAAATGAAGTACGTCATGCCGATGTTGATGACCGGCAGATCATCCCAGATGATCGCCTGCAGTTCCTTGAACTTGGCCGTCGCTTCTTCCTGGTTCGACGCGGCCCGGATTTCGTCGAGATAGCGGTCGATTTCCGGGTTGTTCGTCCAGCCGGGATAGTTCGCTCTCGAATCGAGGAACGGATAGGCGAGCGGCGTCGCCACCGTCGTGAATTGCGTGAAGAACATATCCCACTGTTCGGGATCTTGCCGCTTTTGCAGCAGCGTCGCCCAATCGGTGACGTCGAGTCTCGTCTTCATCCCGATCGCTTCCAGCGCCTGCTGGGCGACAACGGCGGAATCGTAATGGTATTGATAGTCGCTGCTCGTCAAAATGACGATTTCCTCGCCGTTATAACCCACTTCCTGGAGCAATTGCTTCGCTTTTTCCACGTCGTAGACGTCGTAATGTTCTTTGCCCGCGTCCGTATACCAGTTGATCTGTTCGGGACGCATGTAGGCCGGTTCCAGTTTGTAAAATTTCTCGTTGGTGAACGCCAGCGACAGCAACGCCTCTTTGTCGATCGCATGGTTAACGGCCTTGCGCAGCCTTGCGTCGCTAAAGACGCCTTTCTTGTTGAACACGAGCGTTTCGAATCCGTACGGCCAAACGTCGTTGACGATATTTTTTGCGCTGTCCAAAACCGGGAAGCTGGTAAACGGAAGTTCGAAAGCGTAGTCGTATTCGCCGCTGATTACCCCGTTGACCCGCGTGGAGTTGTCCGGCACGAAGTAAATGTAAATGTCGTCGACAAGCGCTTCTTTTTTGCCGGACAGCCCGCTGGTCGGCAGGTCGATCGGCTTATAATCTTCGAATTTGGTCAAGTGGATGTAAGCGTCGGCCTTCCATTCCGCCAGCTTGAAGGGACCGGTGCCGATAAAGTCCTTTGCTCCGCTGGAATCCGCGGCCTCGATCACTTCTTTCGGCATGATCGATCCGGCCTGCGTCGGGTCGGCGATCCGGTGCAAAATCGGAATCAAGTTGCCGTCAAGCGTCAGTTTGACCACGTAGTCGCCTTCCGCTTCCCAGACGGAGTTGCCGAGTTCCGCTTTCGCCGTGCCGAATTGCTGCCAGCGCTGCATGGAAGCGACCACGTCTTCGGCCTTCATTTCCTTTCCGTTGTGGAACAGCACGCCTTCTCTCAGCTTGAACGTGACCGTCTTGTTGTCGTCGCTCACTTCATACGATTCGGCGAGCATCGGCGTGATTTCGTAATTTCCGTTGAACGTCAGCAGCGTTTCGTACATTTGGCGGGCGATGTCGCGAACGACATTGGTGTTGGTCACATGCGTATCCAGCGTCGGCGGCTGGGAATTCCAAGCCAGCTTTAACGTGCCGCCCGACGCCGCCGTTCCGCCGGTATCGCCGGTTTTGCCGGTATTGCCCGTATCCCCGCTTTGCGTGTTCCCCGTGTTTCCGCCGTTGTTGCCCGCATTGTCTTTCCCTTTGCCGGAACAGCCGGCAAAGAAAACGCTTACCAACAACAAACAGCAAATCAGCATCAAGGTCCAACGTTTTCTGGTCATTACCCTTTCCTCCTTGTCGGCTCGCTACGGTTTTCCGTCAAGCCGCTCCTCGATGATGTGCATCAGCATGCTTCGTTTCCTCTCACTTTGTGCGTCGCATTTTCCATTGGGTTTTCTTTCTCTTTTTACCCGTCCCCCCTTTGCGTACTTTCCATCGCTCCCCTCTACCATTCAGTCGCATCTTGATCTATTATTCAAAAATAGCGATGGCGTCGATTTCGATCAGCGCATCCTTCGGCAGCCGGCTCACTTCCACCGTGCTGCGCGCAGGCCGGTGATCGCCGAAAAAGCGGGCGTATTCTTCGTTCACCGTGGGGAAGTCGCCCATATCCTTGATGTAAATCGTCGTTCTCGCCACATGGTGAACACCCAAACCTTCCTGTTCCAAGATGGCCTTGATATTGTGCAGCACTTGCCGGGTCTGTTCCGCCACACCGCTTGCCTCGATGGCGTTGGTCGCCGGATTGATCGGCAGCTGTCCGGAAACGAACAGCAAGTTTCCCGTTTTGATCGCTTGAGAATACGGCCCGATCGCCTGCGGAGCCTTAGGAGTTGAAACCGTTTGAATCATGGAGCTGTTTTCCACCTTTCACTGCGTATTCATGCTGCGCGCGAATTTTTTGCAAATAGTTGTACAGCGTATACTTGGACACGCCGAGCATCGTCGCCAAATAGTCGAGCGCTCCTTTGATCAGAAAAGCGCCGCGCTCCTCCAACTTGCGAACGACTTCGATTTTTTCGTGCATTTCCAACGCGGTCGCCGGTTTGTTGTACTCCTTGATGACCTGGTTGATCATTTCGTCGATAACGTCATGCACGGTGGTATAAAAATTTTCCACCGGAGACTCGTGTTCCTCGGTCCGGATAAAATCTTGCAAAACCATGGAAACATGCGTGAGCAAGCTGATGTCGATGTTGATGCATAGAGCTCCGATGACATCCCCTTTTTGATTTTTCAGGAAGACGGTGGACGATTTCATCACCTTGCCGTCTTTCGTCCGGGTCAAATAGTTCGGGATATCCCGGATCTCGTCGTTCGGTTTCTTGACCTCCTTGAGCACGAGATCCGTCGCGGGCGAACCGATTTGCCGGTTGGTCAGCGTGCCCGAAACATGAATCAGCGAGCGTTCCAGATCGCTGAAATCATGCACGGCGATTTCGGAACTGGAACCCAACATTTTGTGCAAAATTTCGGCCACCCGAATGGCTTGACGGAAAATAAACTCGTCCGATTTCCTCATACAAACTCCTTCTTCCCTACTGCCCGCACGACTTCTAGAATGCAAACCAGTCAGCCGTGTGATCCAGCCTCCGTTTTACAATGAAATTGTAATGTTAAAAAAAATTAAGCATCAACAATTTTTATTATTCAACACATTTTGTATTTTGTCAAGCGCTTTCATAGTCAATTTTTGTCATCTGCTGTCACATTTTTCATGCATCAAGAGAAAATCGAGGCGCGCAAGGTCAAACCTGGGACAAAAAAACCGCGTCCTCCATACCATGGATCGCGCGGAAAACAAAAAAAATATAGGCGCAGCCGGGGCTGCATATCGGAAAGGACCGGGCGCATCTATCCCGTTTTTTGCAGTTCCCGTTCGCGGTACTGTCCCGGCGTCATCCCGGTCCACTTCTTGAAGGCGCTGTGAAAAGCGCTCGGTTCGGAAAAATGCAGCAAATAGGCGATCTCGGCGATGGAATGATCTCCTCTGGCCAGATAGCCGCACGCCAGCTCCTTGCGAACGACCGCCGCAAGCTCGCTGTACGACGTCCCCTCGCCCTTCAGTTTCAACTGCAGCGCCCTTTCGCTCATGCCGAACGAATGCGCCGTCTGCCGCAGCGTCGGAAACCGCTTCGGCATGCATTCCATCAGCCATTGAAAAACGCGGTCGGAAAACACTTTGCCGAGCATCAGCCGGTTCTTCGTCTCCTCGGCGATCGATTCGAACGTGTTCCGCAGCTTCGGATTGGCGTACAAAATCGGATACTGCCACACTTCTTTGTCCAAGCTCAGAACCGCTTCCTCTTCGCCAAAACGGGGAACGACCCCGAACGCGGACAAATAGGGAGCCGTGTCGGCCGGGGCTTCGTGGGTGAAGCAAAGTTCCCGGACCGCCACCGTTCGGTGGCACAGGCGGACGATCAGGTGATAAACCGAACTGACCATATCCTCCAGGCAGTGCCGGGACATCTTCCCGCCGCCCTGCTTGAAAAAGCGGAGACGAACCGTATCCCCCCGCTCCTCCCAATCGAGATTGCTGCCGGAACACAAAATGATGTGATATCGCCGGAAAGCGCCCAGCGCATCGGCGACCTTGGCGGAATGCATGAGCGTATAGCCCAGCACGCCGAGGTCGGCGACGTCCGTCAGCTGCCCCTGGTGCAGCCCGAAATGATCGTCCTGCGTAAATTCGGCGGCTTCCTTCATCAACCGTTCGATTTCCGCATCGTCGATGCGGGCTTCCGCGTCCTGCAGCAAACGACTGTCGAAACGGGCCTGCCGGCAAAATTGTTCGAAATCGAGCCCCTTGCTGCGAATCGCCTTCATGATCGGATAGACCATGGAAATCGCGAAACCCCAATTGCGCCTCATCGCACCCGCCCTCCGTTTGCGCGAAATCGCAATATTTCTGCGCTTTGCATCATTCATTTCAACCGTCAAAACGATTATGATGACCTTATCGATTCCATTGTAGCATATCGAAAAATAGTCCGATCCAAATTCCGGTCAGGAGGTAAGAGGTACGAATGAACATCTTGGTCATCGTCGGACATCCCGATCCGGACAGTTTTTGCGCGGCCCTGTCGCGGGCATACGCGGAAGGCGCGGCGTCGGCGAACGCGCAAGTGCGCCGCCTGGATTTGAGCCGGATGAAGTTCGACCCGAATTTGAAGTACGGCTACCGGATGCGCACCGAACTGGAACCGGATTTGCAGGAAGCGCAGCGGCTCATCCGTTGGGCCGATCACCTGGTCTTCGTCTACCCGATCTGGTGGGGGGTGATGCCCGCGGTGCTCAAAGGATTTTTCGACCGCGTCTTCCTTCCCGGTTTCGCCTTCAAATACCGCGAAAATTCCCCGCTCTGGGACAAACTGCTGAAAGGGAAAACCGCGCGGTTGATCGTGACGATGGATACGCCGACCTGGTATAACCGCTGGATCTACAGGCGGCCAGGCATCAAAGTGATGAAACGCCACATCCTGCGGTTTTGCGGCATTCATCCGGTGCGCGTCACGGAATTCGGCTCGGTCAAGTTCTCCACGGCGGAGCGGCGCGCCCGGTGGCTGGCGCAAGTGAAACAGTTGGGCGCGAAAATGGGGTAACCATAAAATGGCGCCCGGTTCCAACCGGGCGCGCGAGGCCGAAAGGAATGGGTCTTGTGACGGGAAGCTTTTGCGATCGCGCCGTTATCCGCCGTAATGGAAGCCCGTTTCTTTCAACGTCAGCGGTTCCCCTTCGCGGTGGACGCCGGCGTTGATCACTTCCCCGATGTAGATGAAATGGTCGCCTTTCTCCACCTTTTCCACCACGTTGCACTCGAAAAAGCGCAGCGCGTCCTTGAAAATCGGGCAGCCGGTCTTTTCCGTGTAAAATTCGTACCCCGCCAGCGTGTTCCCCTCCGGTTCGAGGGAGCGGAAAAACGCGACGGCCATGTCTTTTTGGCCGGACTCCAAAATGTTGACGCTAAAGACGCCGCTGGCGGCGATTTGCTGCTGGGAACGGGTGCCCGCCTTGGCGGCCAGCGCCACGAGAGGCGGTTCAAAGGAAGTTTGCGTCAACCAGTTGCCGGCGAACCCGTTGGCGCCGCTGTCGTCCTTGGTGCCGACGATGTACAAGCCGTAAGAAATGCCGCGCAATGCCGATTTTTTGGCGTTCGCATCCATGCCGGACCACTCCTTTGCAAAAATTTTCCGCTGACACGAATTATACCGCAAATTCCTTTTTTCCCCAAGTTGACGGGCCGGGACGGTCCGACCGCGATGATGACAAATCAAACCCATCGAAAAAATCAAACAAATCATCATTGTGCGAATAATGGTTATCGGCTATATTGTTACGTGGAGGGAAATCGCAATGGAGACCAAAAAGCGGTCGTTGGTCGCGGTGCGCGGTTTTGCGTTATTGTTGGGACTTTCGTTCGCGTTTGTGTCCGGCTGGTGGAAAATCGGCATTTTGGCGATCGCCCTGCTGGTCCGCACGGCGGACGCCGATACGGGCGGCAAGTGGATGAACGCGACCGTTCTGTTTTTCATCGGCGTCATCGTATCCTATCTTTTCGTGTTGACCGGTTTGCCCGAATTTTTCCGGCGATGATTTCAGCACGTCCCGCGGCGCAAAAAATCGCCCGACATTCCATGTTATGTTGCAAAATTTCAGTCCATTATTTAAAATCAAACTATGACTTTTCTGTGACGATCCTTGGACTTTTCACCGCTTCCGTTTCAACCGTATGATTTAAGGACGGTTTGAAAACGTTTTCTTTTTTATTACATTTTCAATACCTGTTTCATACGTGTTTAATACATTTGAAATAAATAAATTTGAAAAAAGAAGTTGGAGGAGGAACGAATCGTGCTGGAACAACAAACGGCAGTTCAGTACCCGCAGCAGCCGCACGGCGGCAAACTCGTCAACCAGGTGCTTACCGGAAAGGAGCTGGAAGAAGCGAAAGCCAAAGCGGAACAGCTCCCCAAAATCATGGTCGACCTGGAAGCGGTCATTACGATCGAAATGATTGCCACCGGCGTGCTGTCTCCGCATACGGGCTTCATGAATGAAGCCGATTACAAATCCGTCCTGCAAACGGGCCGCCTGAAAAACGGTCTGATTTGGCCGGTGCCGCTCAGCTTCGCGCCCATCGGCGAACGAAACCGGGAAGTGATTAAAACGCTTTCGATCGGCGACGAGGTCGCCTTGATCGACGAAAGCAAAAAGCCGGTCGCCATCATGTCGGTGGAAGATATTTTCGCCTACGACAAAGAAATGCGCGCCTCGCACCTGTTCGGCACGACCGACCGGTCCCATCCCGGGGTGGACGCCATTTACCGGCGCATGGGCGACGTCGCGCTCGGCGGACCGATCAAGCTGCTGAGCCGCGCCCATTGGGGTCCCTTCGAAAAACTTCGCATGGAACCGAAGGACACCTGGAAGCTGTTTTATGAAGAGAAGAAATTCCGCTCCGTCGCCGGATTCATCACGGGCGCCAATCCGCTGCACCGCGGTCACGAATACATTCACAAGAACGCGCTGGAAGAAATCGACGGCTTGTTCATTCAACCGTTGGTGGAACTGGCCAAACGGGAATACACCCGCCACGAGTTCCGGATGCTGGCTTACCGGAGCGTGTTGGAAACCTACTATCCCAAAGAGCGCGCCATTCTTTCTCCGCTGCGGGTGACCTATATTTTCGCGGGACCGCGGGAAGCCGTTCTGCACGCGATCATCATGAAAAACTTCGGATGCACCCACGCGCTGATCGGCCGCGATCACGCGGGTGTCGGAGACTTCTACGACAAGTACGCGAGCCATTCGATTTTCGACCAATATACGCCGAAAGAGCTCGGCATCGACGTGCGCCTGTTCCATGAGGTGTCCTACTGCCTGCGCTGCGACGCGCCCGTCACGTCGCAATCGTGTCCGCACGACAACCGGTACCGCATCAACATTTCCGGTACGGGCATCCGCGAAATGCTGCGTTACGGCATTTTGCCGCCGAAAGAAATCGTGCGTCCCGAATCGGCGCGTATCGCCATGCAGGGCGTTCAACCCAAAGGCGTCGACGAAAACGGCCAGGCCGTTTCCCCGGTCGGCAAAACGATCAAAGCCATCTTCCCGTATTATTTGGAATATACGCGGCTCGGCGGTCCGAAGCGCGAACGCCCGCTGAAGCCGGAAGAGCTGACCGTGCGCGATCTGGAAGCCGCCGTGCTGGACGTCCGCATGAATGCGGATCGCATTTACCGGGACATTTCGGACGAATACAACGCGATCGGCGACACGAACCGGAATTTGCAGCCGGATTGGATCATGTCCGCCCGCGAAGCGGCCGTCGCCCAGCAGCAAATGGTCATCTCCGACCTCGAGGAAAAAGTGCAGCAGGCGCCTGAAGTCGCTTCCGACGAATTCATGTATCAGAACAAGAAAGAAGCCCAGCAAGAGCTGGATGTCGCCCGGAAAATTCTCGAGGATATCCCGTCGCCGCTGCGCAAAGAGCAGATCGCTTACCGGACCTGGAACGCGCTGCCCTATCGCCGTTACCGTGGAGACGATTCCAACTGATCCGGCGACGGCCAAAGAACCGAAAAAAAATCCCTCACCTGCAAAGGTGGGGGATTTTTTCTGGTATGCGTCAGGGGGTGAGCTGCACCTTCCGCTCGGTCGCCGCTTCGATGTCGCGGAACGCCCAATGGGTCGACGGCACATCCGGCCAGGACGGCGCGATGTCGCCGGAAAGCGGCGCGATGCCGAGCAAACGATTGAATAGGACAACCGCTTCGGCGCGGGTGATCGGACGATCCGGTTTGTACGAGCCGTCCGGATACCCTTTCAACAGACCGGCCGCCGCAAGGGATTCGATGGCGCCGCTCGCCCAATGGCCTTTCGTGTCGGTGAACGTCTCGCCGTCCTTTTCCGAAAGACCGCTCAACCTTAAAGCGATAATGGCCATTTCCGCCCGCGTAATCGGGTGATCCGGCCGGAACGAGCCGACCGGGTATCCGATCATAAGCCCGGATTCCGTCACCGGCTTGATGAAGTCCCACGCCCAATGCGTTTCCGGCACGTCGGGAAATGCCGGCCAAACGCCGTCCGGATCGCCCACAAGCACGTTTTTCGCCAAAATCACGGCCATCTCCGCCCGCGTGATCGAATGGTCGGGGCGGAACGTGCCGTCGGGATACCCGGTCAAATAGCCGGTCTTTCCGACGAGCTCGAACGGAAGCGGTCCGCCTCCGCCGTCGGCAAAGTAATCTTTTGCCCCCGTCCAGTAAATCATCGTAAAGGTGCTGAATTTGTCGATGACGAACTCGATGCCGAGGTCTTCCCCCGTTTTGTAGCCGGTGACGGCGCCCCGAACGACTTCCTTCGTCCCGTCGCTGTGTTCAATGTAAATGACCAGGTTGTCCAAAATCTGCTTTCGCTCGTCTTCGTCGACCGGCAAGGCGTCGTACAGCGGCAATGCGATCTTCACCGGCCGGCTTTGCATGTTGGTTTCGATGCGCATCGGCCTTCCGAGAATGCGGAATTCATGTTCGCCGCCTTCCGCGAGCATCCCGTCCTCGCCGGCACGATGAAGGATGGCCTTCCTGGTCTCCTCGTCCTTGATCGGGACGATGCGGAAATACAAATCTTCGCCAAATCCCGCCATGGATGTGAACGGAACTTCGATTTTGGCGTATTCCAGCAGCAGTTCCAGATGTTTCCCGTGATCGATGAATTTTTGCAGCGAAACTTGCGGAACCTCAACGTACGTATCGACGACGATATCTTCCTCGTCCGGCAGGACGACAAGCGCGGTATCCAGACCGGCTTCATCCAGGCGCAGCATCGCTTCCGTCACTTCCCTCTCGCTTAGCAGCACCTCGTCATGTGCCTTGCCGTCCGGCAAATGGGTTCTCCGGATTTTGGTTTCCACCACTCGGATGCCGAATTCCGTATCGATGACGATTTCCTCTTCACGCGGATCCGGTTCATTCGGCACGGGATCCGCCGGCGGGCTCGGCGGTGAAGACACGGTGATCGTCACGACCGCGGGGAGGCTGGTCAGCGGGCCGGCCGCGCCGTCGCCGAGATCCGTCACGGTGTAAGTGAAGCGATCCGTTCCTT
>Ga0207870_100302_pt1 | contig 37218 bp, 35 predicted proteins | sample CeladaPassage60B_FD_187477 | JGI IMG/M metagenome (GOLD analysis project Ga0207870, IMG submission 187477) | Cellulose-adapted microbial communities from the Joint BioEnergy Institute, USA - Passage3 60B (SPAdes) (version 2) | ecosystem: Engineered > Bioreactor > Continuous culture > Unclassified... | reverse complement strand
GCAAGCGGTCCGGTGGCCATAGCGGAGGGGAACCACGCGTGCCCATCCCGAACACGACCGTTAAGCCCTCCAGCGCCGAGGGTACTGGGACCGCCGGGTCCCGGGAGAGTAGGTCGCTGCCGGGCCGCAAGCCAGCTCAAGGGAAGAACCCGGGTCGTCCGGCTTCGGTCGGATGCACCCGGGTTTTTCCGTTTTGCGCGCTTGACACCGATTTTCGCCGTCTGATAAGATTTCACTAATACGTTTGCGGAGACTTCGCGAGACGGGGAGGTCCGTTTTTCGTGTCTGGATGGGAGACCAAATTCGCGAAGGAAGGTTTGACGTTCGACGACGTGCTGCTCATTCCCCGAAAATCGGACGTGTTCGGACCGAAGGAAATCGACGTCACCACCCGTTTGGCGGAGACGCTTAAGCTGAACATTCCGCTCTTAAGCGCGGCGATGGACACGGTGACGGAGGCGGCGCTGGCCATCGCGATCGCGCGCGAAGGCGGGCTTGGCATCATTCACAAGAACATGTCGATCGCCCAGCAGGCCGGAGAAGTCGACCGCGTCAAACGTTCCGAAAGCGGCGTCATCACCAATCCGTTTTCGCTGACGCCGGAACATCATGTGTACGACGCCGAAGAACTGATGAGCCGGTACCGCATTTCCGGCGTGCCGATCGTGGACGAAGACAACCGACTCGTCGGCATCATTACCAACCGCGATCTTCGTTTCGTGCACGACTACTCGATAAAGATCAAAGAAGTGATGACCAAGGACAATCTGGTGACGGCGCCGGTCGGGACGACACTGCAGGAAGCCGCCGTCATCCTCCAGAAACACAAGATCGAAAAATTGCCGCTTGTCGACGACCGTTTTCGCCTGAAAGGCCTGATCACCATCAAGGACATCGAAAAAGCGATCCAATTTCCGAACGCGGCGAAGGACAAGCAGGGGCGTCTGCTCGTCGGGGCCGCGATCGGCGTGTCGAAAGACGTCATGGACCGGGCGGCGGCGCTCGTCGAGGCCGGCGTCGACGTGCTCGTCGTCGATTCCGCGCACGGGCATCACAAGAACGTGCTTGAGGTCGTTCGCAAGGTACGGCGGGCGTATCCCGACCTGCCGATCATCGCCGGCAATGTGGCGACGGCGGAAGGAACGAGAGATTTGATCGAAGCCGGTGCGTCCGTCGTCAAAGTCGGCATGGGTCCGGGCTCGATCTGTACGACGCGGGTGATCGCCGGCATCGGCGTGCCGCAGATTACGGCGATCTACGACTGTGCGACCGAGGCCCGCAAATATGGCGTACCGATTATCGCCGACGGCGGGATCCGCTATTCCGGCGACATCGTCAAGGCGATCGCGGCCGGCGCGGACGCGGTGATGATCGGCAGCCTGTTTGCCGGAACGGAGGAAAGCCCCGGCGAATCAGAAATTTATCAGGGGCGCAGATACAAAGTGTATCGCGGCATGGGTTCGCTCGGCGCAATGCGAGATGGAAGCCGGGATCGATATTTCCAGGAAAACCAAACCAAACTCGTTCCCGAAGGCATCGAAGGGCGCGTGCCGTACAAGGGTCCGCTGAAAGAGGTCATTCATCAGCTGATCGGCGGCCTCATTCAAGGGATGGGATATTGCGGGACGCGCAACTTGCGCGAACTGAAAGAAGACACGCAGTTCATCCGCATTTCGAGCGCCGGGCTGCGCGAGAGCCATCCGCACGACGTCCAGATCACGAAAGAAGCGCCGAACTACTATTTCTGGTAATAAAACGTTAGGCAAAAGCCGCCATCGAAGGGGGGACGCGCGTGAAGGCCGGAAAACTGAATGCGGGCTGCCGGGCGATCGTCCTCGGACTGGCCGTTCTGATGGCGGCGTTCGGCGTCGGGCCGAGCGGGACTCCGTTCGGCGTCGACGGCGGCGCGAAGGCCGCGGCGGACGGCGACCCGCTTCAGTTGCAGGTGAAAAGCGCCATTTTGATCGAGGCGGAAACGGGACAAGTTTTGTATGAAAAAAACGCGGACGAACCGCTTCCGCCCGCGAGCATGGCGAAAATGATGACGGAATATCTCGTGTTGGACGCGATTCGAAGCGGGAACTTGAAATGGGAAGACACCGTCGTCGTCAGCCAGACCGCGGCGGCTACGGGCGGTTCGGGCTCGTTGATTGCGGCGGGTGAGACGTTTACGGTCCGCAAGCTGTTTGAGGACATGTCGATTTATTCCGGTAACCGAAGTTCGGTCGCTCTTGCGGAACGAATCGCCGGATCGGAAAAGGCATTCGTCGACCGCATGAACGAAATGGCCCGTAAGCTGGGACTCTCGGAACGGGCGAGATTCGTCAACGCGACGGGGTTGCCGGGGCCGATGAGCACTTATCCGGCGGAAGGGGAAACGATGCTGTCGGCGCGCGACGTGGCGGCGCTGGCGCGCAGGCTGGTGCTCGATCATCCCGAAGTGCTCGACTTTACCAAAATTCCGCAGTTGAAGTTTCGCGAAACCGACCGACAACCGATGGTGAACTGGAACTGGATGCTTGAAGCCAACGCTTCCGTGCCGGAGATGAAACCATATGCGTATGTTGGTCTTGACGGATTGAAAACCGGTCATACAGACGAGGCCGGATATTGTTTTACCGGGACGGCGGTCCGCGACGGCATGCGGCTGATCAGCGTAGTGATGGGGGCAAATACGAGACCGGCTTCGTTTTCGGAAACGCGCAAATTGCTCGATTACGGGTTTGCGACGTTCGAGGTGCGGACGCTGGTCGAGGCGGACGTGCCGCTTGATGCGGCGGGCGTAATACCGGTCCGAAAAGGGAAAAAAACCGAACTGCGCGTGGCGGTCGCCGAGCCCGTCCGGTTCGTAGTCCGAAAAGACGACCGCAATCCGCAGCCGGAGATCGAATTAAAGCCGAAGCCCGAACGGGAACTGGTCGCCCCGATCCGAAAAGGCGATGCGGTCGGGACGGCGACGGTGCGGTACGGCGGCGCAGAGCGCACGGTGACGCTCGTGGCGGCGGAGGATGTGGAAAAAGCAGGATGGTTCCGCTTGTTCTGGCGGTCGGTTCGCGAATTTTTCGCCGATCTGTTCGGCGTCGTTGCAAAAGCATTCAAGGGGTAGGACGGTGACGAGAAGCGATGGGGGAACGACGCCTGTTTACGTCGGAGTCCGTCACGGAAGGACATCCCGATAAGATTTGCGATCAGATTTCCGACGCGGTGCTGGACGCGTATTTGAGCGGCGATCCGAACGCCCGCGTGGCCTGCGAAGTCGCCGTGGCGACAGGATTGGTGCTGATCATCGGCGAAATTACGAGTTCGGCGACGGTGGACGTGCAGTCGGTCGCCCGGAGAACGATCCGGGAAATCGGGTATACCGACGCTTCGTTCGGCCTCGATGCGGACACATGCGCCGTCGTCGTCTCGCTCAATCGTCAATCGCCCGATATCGCGCAAGGCGTCGACCGGTCGCTGGAAGCCCGCGAAGGATCGAGCGAAGAGGAAATCGAATCGCTCGGCGCCGGCGACCAGGGGTTGATGTTCGGTTTTGCGTGCGACGAGACGCCCGAACTGATGCCGCTGCCGATTTCGCTTGCGCACCGGTTGGCGAGAAGGTTGGCGGAAGTGCGGAAAACAGGCGTGTTGCCGTATTTGCGCCCCGACGGGAAAACCCAGGTGACGGTCGAATACGAGGGCGACCGACCGGTAAGGCTGGACGCGGTCGTCGTGTCCGCCCAGCACGCGCCGGAGATCGAACTTGAGCGGATTCGCCGCGACATGATCGAACATGTCGTGCGGCCGATCGTTCCAGAAGAGCTGCTCGACGACCAGACGCGATATTTGATCAATCCGACCGGCCGGTTCGTCATCGGAGGGCCGCACGGGGATGCCGGCCTGACGGGTCGGAAAATCATCGTCGATACGTACGGCGGCTATGCCCGCCACGGCGGCGGCGCTTTTTCCGGCAAAGACCCAACGAAAGTCGACCGGTCGGCGGCGTACGCCGCGCGGTACGTCGCGAAGAACGTGGTGGCCGCAGGTCTGGCGAAAAAATGCGAAATTCAGCTCGCTTACGCCATCGGCGTCGCGCGGCCGGTGTCGATCCGCGTCGACACATTCGGCACCGGCGTCGTCGGCGACGACCGGCTGGCCGAGCTGATTCGACGCCATTTCGACCTTCGGCCGGCCGGCATCATCCGCGAGCTGAATCTTCGCCGGCCGATTTACCGGCAAACGGCGGTTTACGGCCATTTCGGCCGGACGGATCTCGACCTGCCGTGGGAGCGGACCGACAAAGCCGAACAGCTGCGCCGCGACGCGTCGCTGTAAGACGGCCGGTAGAGGCGGGGATGGAGATGGCGGTACAGGCGGACCAGCTCGACCAGATTGTACGTCAAGCCATTTCCGTAATGGAAGACAGCAAATATCAAATTTTTGAAATCTACGTGGCGGCGCGGACGGAACGGGACCATTTGGCGGAAGAGCTGGAATTTCTGCAGAAAGAGATTGAACAGCTCATTCAGACGGTGGACAGGCTCGAGGTCGAATTCCGACGCGCCAGAATCCGACTGGCCGAGGTGAGCCGTCATTTTTCGCGTTATGATGAAGAAGACATTCGCCGGGCGTATGAGACGGCCGCTGGCTTGCAGGCCGAGCTGATCGTGTGCCGTGAAAAGGAGAAATACGCCCGGCAGCGGCGGGAAGAGCTCGGGCGACGCCTCCGGCTCGTCGAAAAAACCGCTGCTCGGGCGGATGCCCTGGCGTCGCAAATCAACGTCGTGCTGGAGTATTTGTCTGGCAATTCCGAACCGATGACCGCGTCGTCCGGCTCCGGCGCGACGAAGCAGCAACTTGGTTTTCGGATCATTCTCGCGCAGGAGGAAGAACGCAAGCGAATCGCCCGCGATCTTCACGACGGCGTCGCGCAGTCGTTCGTGCATTTGTCGCTGCGGGCGGAAATCGCGCAGCGCTTTTTGCAGAGACGGGAGTTGGAGGCGGCGGAGCAGGAATTGTCGATGCTCCGCAACGACATCCGCGCGCAACTTGAAGAAGTGCGGAGAATGATTTTCAATTTGCGCCCGCCGTCCGACGGACGCGCCGGTTTGGTCGAATCGATCCGCAAATACGTGCGTGAATTCGAGGAACGGTCGAGAATCCGCGTCGATTGTTCGTTCCAGGGCGAGGAGAGACGTCTGGCGCAGCCTATTGAGGTTGCGGTTTTCCGCATGGTACAAGAATCGTTGTCCAATGTATTGAAACACGCACGCGCTTCGTACGCGTCGGTTGAGCTCGTGTTCCGGCCGGATTCCGTGCAGTTGACCGTTCGCGACAACGGCGTCGGATTACCGGCCGGATTCCAGCAGGCGACCGGCTACGGGCTGGTCGGCATGCGGGAACGGGCGGAATTATTGAACGGACGACTGGACGTCGAAAGCCGTCCGAACGAAGGGACGAAGTTGGTCGTGCGCATTCCGACCGATCCGGGACGTGCAGAAAATACCGGAAGGGAGGCGTTATGATGAATCCGGTCCGCGTTCTGATCGCCGACGACCATCCGCTCGTCCGCGAAGGGCTCAAACGCATCCTTTCGATGGAGGAAGGTTTCGAGATCGTCGGCGAATGCGGAGACGGCCGGCAGGCCGTCGAGCTGTGCGAGCGCTTGCACCCCGATATCGTGTTGATGGACGTTCACATGCCGGAAGAAGACGGCGTAAGCGCGGCGTCGCGGCTGATGGAACGGTACCCCGACGTCCGCGTCGTCATGCTGTCGTTCAACGACGGGGAGGAATACGTAATCGAAGCGTTCAAGTCCGGCGCCTGCGGCTATTTGCTGAAAGACATGGATGCGGAATCCCTCGCGCACGCCTTGCGGCAAGTGGCGCAAGGGAATCCGTTCGTGCATCCGCGGGTGACGGACACGTTGCTTAGGCAGTTTCGCCGGGCGGCTGCAGAAGTCGGCTCGGCGGGAAAATCCGGCGCTGCCAAATCGGCAAGCGGCGGGAGGAAGCCGGAAAGCGATCTATCCGGCGGCGCGTCGCCTGCGAAAAACCGGCTGACGAGGCGGGAGATGCAGATTTTGACGTTAATGGCCGAAGGCAAATCGAACCGTGAAATCGGCGAACGGCTCGTCATCAGCGAGAAGACGGTCAAAAACCATGTCAGCAGCATGATGCAAAAGATGGGTGTTCACGACCGCACGCAGGCCGTCGTCATGGCCGTCAAAAACGGCTGGCTGACGATCTGAACCCAACCTGCGGATTTGGAACCGCATTCGCAGCCCGGGCATATCATGGTTCCAAGGAGGGAACCGCGATGGTCAGCGGGCTGCTTTGGATCGCGGGTTGTTACGGTCTTGTGTTGTTGTTCGTGCACCTCTGGCATCGGCGGTTTGCCGAACGACGCGCGCCTGAGCCGCATTTCGTACTGGTGACGAGGAACAACCAGCAACACATCGAATGGGTCGTCCGATCGCTCGTCTGGACGGCGCGGCTTCGCGGCAAGAGCATTCGCATCTCCGTGCTGGACGACGGATCGTCCGACGACACGGCGGCTATCGTGGCGCGGCTTTCCCGCCGGTTCGAAGGGCTCCGGTGGGCGGCCTACGACGGTGCGGAGACGATCGCCTCGGAGACGGCGAAATCGAGAAAGTATTGGTACGACTTAAGACAGTCCCGTCGGGGATGGCGGGTTCCCGCGTTCTAGCGCGGAGGAGTCGGGCAGACTCCCCGAGCGGCTTTCGGGCCGCGGCGGGGAGTTCTTTTTTTGAAAACGGGAGGCGGACGGCGGAATGTTTGCACTCTTGTACGCGTTGCGGGAAAACTCGGCGTGGCGCTGGAACGTCACGCTCGATTGGTCGGCGGACTGCCGGTTTTGGAGCATCGAGAGCGGCAACGCTCAGCCGGTGTTCGTCGCCCCTCGGCTTTCGTTGGGACAGGCGCTTTGGCTGGCCGACCGATGGAACAAGGAAATGTTTCGGACCTATGCCGGCTTCGACGACGGGCCGGAACGCGTGTTTTCGGAGTGGAAACGGCTGAAGCGGGCCGGTCGGGAGGTAATTCCGTTTTCGGCGGAATCGACGGAGGAAGCGTTGTGCCTTGTCCGACAGCTGCCGGAAACGGTCGAAGCCTTTGACCCGGACGCCGGACTTGTCGAACGATTGGCCGAACGGCTGGCGGGCCGCGCCTTGCTCGGACCGGAAACGGAACGACTATTTGCGGCGTCCGGATGGACGCCCGAACACGGACCGTGGACGGCCTATGTGCAGTGGCTGGTGCTGTCGGGCCGTGCGTCCGTCGTCGGCGGCGTCGAAATCGCGGCGAAGCGACGGTTCGGGTTCGGAAACTTTCGCAAAGAGCGACAATGGAAAGGCCGTTGTCGGCGCTGCGGGGAGACCGAGCGGCTCTATGCCGCGTTCTGTCCGTATTGCGGAAGCGAGTGCCCTTATTGCGAAGCGTGCTTGACGATGGGGCGGTCGCGGTTTTGCGGCCTGCTCGTCGTCGGAACGGGCGGCCGCGTTTCGTGCGCGGCGATCCGGACGATCGAGGCGACTGAGGACATTGCGGCGAAATGGCGGCTCAGCCGGCCTCAGGCGGATGCCGCGGGGCAGGCGCTTGCATTTTTGCGCGAACGGCTGTCGGCAGGCCGTCCTTCTGCGGAACAAGCGTCGGGAAAACACCGAACGGGACGGAACCGTCGCGGTTTTTTGCTCTGGGCGGTGACCGGGGCGGGCAAGACCGAAATGATGTTTCCGCTTGTGGAAGCGGTGCTTGCGTCGAAAGGCCGCGTTGCGGTCGCCTCGCCGAGGCGGGACGTCGTGCTGGAGCTGGAGCCGCGATTGCGAAGGGCGTTTCCGGAAGTGCGGACGGCGGCGCTGTACGGCGGCAGCCGCCAGCTTTGGGACAGCGCCGAGTTGGTCGTGGCGACGACGCACCAGCTGATTCGGTTTTGGCGGGCGTTCGATCTAGTGGTGCTGGACGAAATCGACGCATTTCCGTTCCGCAACGACGAGCGGTTGGCGTATCTGGCGGAAAAAGCTTGCCGCGAGGACGGTGTGTTCGTATTTCTGACGGCGACGCCGACGCCCGCAATGGTGCGCGCGGTTCGGAGCGGCCGGCTGCCGTGCGCGACGGTGCCGGTCCGCCATCACGGCCGGCCGTTGCCTGTACCGCGGGTGACGCGGAGCCGGTCGATCCGCGCGGCGGCCGTCTTGCCCGACCGGGTGGCCGATGCGGTGCGGGAATCGCTTGCGCGCGGCGCGCAGGTGTTCGTGTTCGTTCCGGAAGTGGCGCTCGTCGAGCGGGCCGTCGGCATGTTGCGGGCGGCGTTTCCGGGCGTCGGCGTCGGCGGCGTTTCGGCGCGCGACGCGGAGCGCGACGGCACGGTCCGCGCGTTTCGACGCGGCGACATCCGGGTGTTGGTCGCGACGACCGTGCTGGAACGCGGCGTCACCGTGCCGAAAACCGACGTCATGGTGCTCGACGCCGACGCGGCGTTATTCGACGAAGCGGCGCTCGTCCAAATGGCCGGGCGCGCCGGGCGGTCGGCCGACGACGCGGACGGCCGCGTCCGGTTTTTCGTGAAAGCACCGACGCGGGCCGTACGCCGCGCCGTCCGCCATATCCGCCGCATGAACCGTCTGGCACAGCGCAAAGGGTACTTGCGGCAGGCGCCCGAAACGACCGCGAAGGGATGCCGGAGCGGCGATGACGAACCGTGAACTTTACGGGACCGGCAGCCGAACCGATATATTACATAGGAACGTATCGAAGTTTTTGGCGCGTTGGTTCGGACCGGCGCACGTCGACTGTCCGATGTGCGGCCGACGCTGTCGGGACGGTGTTCGGACCGGCGCCAATCTGGCGTTGTGCGGCCGCTGCTATGCGGACATTCCGTGGATCGAACGACCGCAGTGCGAAACGTGCGGTCGCTCGGCGCATTGCCCGGACTGCCGCCGAGGAATCCCGCGGCGTTTCGTATGCAATCGCGCGGCCGTCCGATATTCGCCGGAAATGAAACGGTGGCTCGCCCGATATAAATTCCGCGGCGACGAACGGCTCGCCGCGCTGTTCGGATGGATGCTGAAAATCGCGTTTGAGCGGCATTACGCCGGCCTTGACGTTTCAGCGGTCGCGTTTGTGCCGGTCGGGGCGGAGCGGCTTCTTGAGCGCGGGTTCGACCAAACGGAGAGGATGGCGGCCTGGTTCGCGCGATCGGCGGGTTTGCCGCTGGTGTCGTTGCTGGTTCGCGTTCGCGACGTCGGCAAGCAAAGCGTCCGAACGAGGCGGGAGCGTCTGGCGGTCGTCGGCGGTCGGTTCGCCGCGCGGCCGGACGCCGTCCTCGAGGACCGAACGACTTCGAAGACCAGGCCGGCGGTGTTGCTCGTCGATGACGTCTATACGACGGGAAGCACGCTGGATGAATGCGCCGCTGCGATCCGTGCTCGATGGGCGGTCGACGTATACGGGCTGACGTGGGCGCGCTGAATGCGCGGAGAAAGGGGGAAACGGCGGCATGAATCTCGATTACTGCTCGCGGTGCGGCAAACTGTACGTCAAAAATCCGCTCGGCGTGTGCGCCGCCTGCGTGGGCGAACTGGAAGAGATGTATCGGAAATGCGTGGAATACCTGCGCAAACACCGCGGCGCGACCATTCAGGAATTGAGCGAGAACACCGGCGTTCCGCAAAAACAAATCATCAAATTCATCAAGGACGGCCGTATTTCCATCGGCGGGCATGCCAACATCAGCTATCCGTGCGAAGTGTGCGGCCAACCGATTCGTGAAGGATCGATGTGCGAAAAATGCCGCGGCCGGCTCAGCAAAAACATCGGCCAACTGGCGAAAGAGAAAGAAGAGAAAGAATCGGCGCAGCAGCGCCGAACGTCGACCTATAAAATCCGCGAAAATCAAGAATGACTCCGAAAATTTCCGCTAAACATCGGAACGGCCTTTGCCGATATACGAACTAATGGCGAAGTGCGGAAGACAGAAGCAGGTGTTTAGGAGAACGCCGTGGGGTGAGACAGATGAGAGTCGACGGCGTCCGACCTTCGGGCGGAGTCGCGCAAACGTACGGTCAGCGTCAGGAGTATTTACGGGAACGGCAAATCCAAGGTGGGCGTGTCAGGAAAGATGAAGTCCTGATCTCGCCCGAGGCCAAAGAACTGCTTGAAACCGGGCAAATAACCCTCGACGCACACCGGGCCAAAATCGAAGCGCTGAAGCAGGCCTACGAATCGGGAACGTATCGCGTCGACGCTTACCGGTTGGCGGAAAAAATTCTTCCGCACCTGATCGGCAAAGGCAAAGAGGAGGCCGAACCGTCTTGAACGTGCATTTGGCCGAAGTGCTGCAGGCGGTCGGACGGTTGGCGGATTTGCACGAAGAATTGATCTCGATCGCCCGGCGCATGCGGGAAGCGATTGCGGCGGACGACGTCGGAACGGTGTCGGCGTTGACGAGGCTGGAAGAGAAGACAGCGAAGTCGATCGCCGAGTGGGACGACGTCCGGATCCGCGCGACAACGGCCTACATGGCGTCGATGGGTACTACGGTCGTGCCTTCCTCTTTTACGGTGGAACAATTGATTCGTTTTATAAGTCGGGCGGAAGACAAGCAGGCGTTGATGCGGGAAGCAGAACGTCTCGGCAAGGCCGTCGCGCAGTTTAAAGAGCTTCATGACCTGAACATGCAGCTTGTCCGCCAAGCTTTGGCGTTTGTCCAATATTCCCTCGACGTTTTGGCCGGATCGCACGCGGAGGAGGCGACTTATACCCCGCCGGACCGTTCGGCGTCGGTACAGGCAGCAAGGCGGACTTTTTTCGATACGAGGGCCTGAGGGCCCGTTTTCGGGGACGGTGTTCGGCATGAGATCGACGTTTCACGGGTTGGAAACGGCCAAGCGCAGCCTGTTTACGCAGCAGGCGGCGCTTTATACGACGGGACACAACATCGCGAACGCGAATACGCCGGGATTTTCCCGTCAGGTCGTCAACATGCAGGCGACGCGCCCGATCGAGGCGCCGGGGTTCATGCGGTCGAACGCGCCCGGCCAGCTCGGGACGGGCGTGGAATACGTCTCGATTACCCGAATGCGGGAGGCGTTCCTCGACGATCAGTTCCGCAACGAAAATCAGTTACTCGGCAGCTGGACGGTCCAACAAGATACCCTGGAGAAACTGGAAAAGATCGTGAATGAGCCGTCCGAAACTGGGATTCGGACGGTTCTCGACAACTTCTGGAAGGCGTGGTCCGATCTCAGCAAGGATCCGGAAAGCATCACAGGTCGTAAAATCGTGCGCGAGACGGCCAAGGCGCTTGCCGACGCTTTCAATTCGACGAGCAGGCAGCTGGCGGCGCTCAGCGCCGATTTGACGGAAAACATCTCCATTAAAGCCGACGAGATCAACACCAAGCTGACGGCCATCGCCGAGCTGAACGCTCAGATCCGGCGCATCGAAGGGTTGGGCGACAACGCCAACGACTTGCGCGACCGGCGAGATCTGTTGGTTGACGAGCTTTCGAAAATCGTCAACGTGCGCGTCGTCGAGCTTGCGGACGGTTATACCGTCACGATGGGCGGCGTGACGCTCCTCGCCGGCTCGGTGGTGACGCCTGTTTCGGCCGCTTCGTTGGAGAGCGCTTTTTCTTCCGGCGACTTGACCGGCGGCGAGGTGTACGGCATGATCGTGTCGCGCGACCGGTACGTCGCCGATTATCAAAAGCAGCTCGACGCCATGGTCCAGACACTGGCGGACGGCGAAATCCGGGTGACGATCCCGGAAGGTTCCGTCCTTCCCGACAATACGGTTTTGGACGTCGTCATGCCCGACGGATCGATTCAGCGAGGCGTCGTCTTCACCGGCGCCTCCCGGACGGTGCCGCCGGGCGGCATCACCGTCATCGTCAAAGGCCTCAACGGTCTCCATCAATTGGGGTACAACTTCAACACATCCGGCGGCGGACCGGAAAAAGGACCGCCTTTCTTCGTCGCGGCCGGCGGAGGGCCGCTTACCGCCGCCAACATCGCTTTGAACCCGGCCATCGATGCCGATCCGAGCCGGATCGCGACGTCGATGCGGACGGTCGTAAACGGGTCCGGCCAGGAAGAAGTCGTCCGCGGGAACAATCAGTTGGCGTTGCTGATTTCGCAGCTCAAGGATGCCGCGTTCGATTTCAGTCAGTCCGCCGCGCCTCTGCTGCAACAGGGGACGCTGAATGATTATTTCCGCTCCGTCGTCGGCCAGCTCGGCGTGCAAGGCCAGGAAGCCGCCCGGCAGGCCGAGAACCAGCGGATCATCGTCGACCAGATCGATTCGCGGCGCATGTCGGTCAGCGGCGTGTCGCTCGACGAGGAAATGGCCAACATGATCAAGTTCCAGCACGCCTATAACGCCGCAGCCCGCGTCATGACGGCGGTCGACGAGATGCTCGACCGCATCATCAACGGCATGGGGCTGGTCGGCCGCTGATAACGTGAGGTGAACGCGAAATGCCGGCGCGCGTCACGCAAACGATGCTGAACACCCAGCTTTTGCGCAATTTAAGCGGCAATCTCGGCCGCATGGAACGCATTCAAAACCAGCTGGCCACCGGGCGGCGCATCAACCAGCCGTCGGACGATCCCGTCGGCATGACGTACGCGCTCCGCTACCGGAGCGAACTGTCGGCCAACGAACAATATCTTCGCAATGTCGACGCCGCGGTGTCCTGGCTGGAATTTACGGACTCCGTCCTGAACCAGGCAGGAAATATTTTACAGCGCGTTCGCGAGTTGGCCGTGCAAGGCGCCAACGGTACCAATCCCGACAGCGCGATGCAGGCGATCCGGGCGGAGGTCGAACAATTGCGGCGACAAATGCTGGACGTCGCCAACAGCACGTTAAATGGCAAATACATTTTCAACGGCCAGCAGACCGATCGGCCGCCGTATCCCGATCCGACGACGGCGGCGGGACAGGCAACTGACGGTTTCCAAATCCGGTACGAAGTCGGTCCGGGCATCGAATTGCCGGTGAACGTGACCGGCAACGAGATCTTCGGCGTTCCGGGGGATGCCGACAATCTGTTCAAAGTGCTGGACGATCTCGTCACGGCGCTCGGCAACATCGATTACGCCGGCGTCAACCAGGCCATCGGACTGCTGGACAGCCGCATGGACAAAATGCTGTCCGCCCGGGCGGAGATCGGAGCGCGGTCCAACCGCGTCGAGCTGATGCAGGCCCGGCTGCAGGAGCTGGGCGCCAATCTGACGGCGCTTCAGTCGAAAACCGAAGACGCCGACATTGCACGGCTGATCACCGACCTGAAAACGGCGGAAAGCGTCTACCAGGCGTCGCTGGCGACGGGCGCGCGGCTGATCCGGCCGAGCCTGATCGATTTTCTGAGATAGCCGTCGATAGCCGTTGTCCGGGGTGATCCGGCGGCATGTCCCTCATACCGCAAATCCAGATCCGTCAGACGTTCGCGCGCATTGGCATCGACACCGACCTCGGCCGGCAGGAAATCCGCCAGCCGCGGGCCGCGATGGATTTCCGGCGCATTCCGCCGGAATTGCGCATCCGGCAACCTCGCGGCGAATTGCGCATCGACCAGTCGAAGGCGTGGGACGGCCTGGCGCTCGGCGACCATTTGCGCGTGCTGAACCGGATTTACGATCACGCGGGCCGCGTCGCGCTGGAGGCGATCGGGCGCATCGCCGAGCGCGGCGACCGGATGGCCGCCATCCATGCGGGCGAAAACGCGATCGCCGAAATCGCGCGGGACTGGCTCGAACCGCTGCCCGCCCTGCCGATCGCGGGTGAGGCTTCTTACGACAACGTCGACATTACGTATGTCGCCCGCAAGCCCGACATCGACGTCCGCCTCGGGAAAGTCGAGACGCGGTTTGACGCGCGCAAACCGGAAATCGCCTATCATCGCGGCAAAGTGCGGATCTACATGCGCCAATACCCGAGCGTCGTCATCATTCCGCCGACCATCGACGAAACGCGGTAAAAAAGGGGATTGATCATGAACAACGTCGTCTATACGTTTCCACGCGGCGTTCCCGGATTCGAAGACATTCGGGAATTCGAACTGCTGACGCCCGAAGAGCCGTCGCCGTTTGCCTACCTGCGCGCCGTCGGCGAATCGGGCGTCTGTTTTCTCGTCGCCGATCCGTTCGTCTTTTTCCCCGACTACGAATTCGAACTGGGCGACGACGCCAAGGCCGAGCTGGATCTTGCCGAAGGCCGAGAAGGCGACGTTCAGGTGTGGGCGATCGTCACCGTCCCGGAAAACGTCCGGGAAACGACGGTCAACCTGCTCGCGCCGGTCGTGCTGAACACGCGCAGCCGCCTCGGCAAACAGGTCATCCTGCACGACAGCCGGTATGCGGTCAAATGTCCGCTGTTTGTTCCGCGCGGTTCCGCCGCGGAGCCGATTCAAACGGACGCGGGCGAGCGCGCCTCCGAAAGGGGGCGGTAGACATGCTCGTCCTTTCCCGCAAGCGCAACGAATCGATCATGATCGGCGACGAGATCGAAATCAAGATCGTCGCGGTGGAAGGCGACACGGTCCGGCTCGGCATCGAGGCGCCCCGCCATGTGAGCGTATACCGCAAGGAAGTGTATTTGAGCATCCAAAACGCCAACCGGGAGGCAGCGACCCGCTCGGCTCCCGATCCCGACGAGCTTGCGCGCTTGTCCCGCATGGCGCGCCGTGAGGAATCAGGAGAAAATCGGTAAAAATTTTTTTGATTTTAAACGACCGCCTCTAAAAAATCTTGCGGCGCTGTCCGACATATGAAATAGAGCCATCCGCGGGCGGCCGACCGCGGACGGTTTCGCGCGATACCACACGGATGTGGAAAATCCTTTCAAGGAGGAAGAGCGTCATGAGAATCAACCACAACATCTCGGCTTTGAACGCGTGGCGCCAACTGGGCGTCAACAACACGAGCGTGCAGAAGTCGCTCGAAAAACTGTCGTCCGGCCTGCGCATCAACCGCGCCGGCGACGACGCGGCGGGTCTGGCGATCTCGGAAAAGATGCGCGCCCAGATTCGTGGTCTGGAAATGGCCCAGAAAAATGCGCTGGACGGTATTTCGCTCATCCAGACGGCGGAAGGCGCGCTGAACGAGACGCACAGCATTCTGCAGCGGATGCGGGAACTCGCGGTGCAGGCGGCGAACGATACCAATACGCAGGAAGATCGAGAAAACCTCCAGGCGGAAGTCAAACAATTGTTGGAGGAAATTAACCGAATCGCAAGCGACACTGAATTCAACACGTTGAAGCTGTTGAATGGTTCGTTCGCGTCAACAGCGATTGTATTGCAGATTGGAGCCAATCAGAATCAGAATCTCTCTTTTACCATTGGAATAATGGATGCTGAGGCATTAACATTGAGTGGGCTCGACATTACAAGCCAGGCATCAGCGAACGCGGCTATCGCTTCTTTAGACAACGCAATCAAAGCTGTCTCCACCGAACGTTCCAAACTCGGCGCGTTGCAGAATCGGCTTGAGCACACCATCAACAACCTGGGCACTGCCACCGAAAACCTGACGGCCGCCGAGTCGCGCATCCGCGATGTCGACATGGCGAAAGAAATGATGGAATTTACCAAAAACAGCATTTTGGTACAAGCTGCCCAAGCGATGTTGGCACAGGCGAACCAGGTGCCGCAGGGCGTGCTTCAGTTGTTGAGGTAAACGGATCTATGATGGGGTAAAGACGGGCATTGGTAAAAGCGGTCGTGTCATCAAGGGCATGATGACACGACCTTTTTGCAAAAAGAGATACTTCACTGAAGGCGGCGAACGGCATTGACAAAGCCCTTCGTTTCCCTGTGCATGATCGTCAAAAACGAAGAAAAGGTATTGGGACGATGTCTGGATTCGGTGGCGGGCTTGGTAGACGAGATCGTCATCGTGGATACGGGTTCCGCCGACGGAACGAAACAAGTCGCATCCCGTTATACAGACCGGATCTATGATTTTGAATGGACGGACAGTTTTGCGGATGCTCGAAATTTTGCACAGTCTAAGGCAAGCGGCGAGTGGATTTTGGTATTGGACGCCGATGAATATGTGGAACGGGCAAACCTAGAGGATGCCATTCAAGAATTGCGGAATATGGAACCAGTAGATGCTTTGATATGTACAATATATAATTTTGTTGGTCTACGAGGGGAGGAAGTTTTTCAACATCAGAGCTTAAGAATTTATAAAAATGATACATCCATTCGATTTGTCCGTGCGATTCATGAACAGTTAAGTAAGGAAACGGGAGAGTTGACGGCAAAAGTTTCGAGATTGAACATTTATCATTCCGGCTATTTGACCACGACAATGCAAGAGAAGAAGAAAAATATAAGAAATGAACGCCTTCTTCACAAGCAAATGGAGGAAGGAGAGAATGCGTTTGACTTCTTCAATTTAGGAAATGAATACATGTCATTGGGAAAGGTAGAGGAAGCTCTAGAAATGTACAGAAAAGCATACAAGAAAAAACAAAGCATTCATATTCCTTGGGTTCCATTCTGTGTGGTACAAATTGCTACATGTCTCATCGCTTTAAATCGTTTTCAAGAAGCCTTGGAGGTCATTGAAAGCGCAGCGGCCGTGTGGGATCGGGCACCTGATTTTCGTTATTTGAAAGCCCAGGTGTATTTTCGCCAATATCGATGGGATGATGCTAAGGAAGAATTTTCTAGAATTCTTAAAGAAAAAGAGAAATTTCAGTATTACATCAAGAGTAGCGATTTCACGGAATATTATCCATACTATTTTTTGGGTAAAATACATGAAATCGAGAAAGACTTCAAACAAGCGGTCTATTATTATGCTACTGCTTTTAGTCAAAATTCAAGCGGTTTAGAGAGTCTTTACGGTTTACTCAGTGTTTTGAAAAAACATTGTTCGAGTGATGAAATAAAAGGATTTCTGGATAGGAGACTTCAGAGAGGAAACTTTAATCAACTCGAGATTATCAAAATATTAATGAATTTGAGAGAAACCAAATTGGCTATGGAATATCTTAAAAAGTCTGAGATCAAAAAGACAATTAAATACGGATTGGAAGCGAAAATAGAATTGATTGATGGGGATACAAGGAGTTTCATAGACTTGATAAAAAATTTTTCGTTATCTCATCTTTACGAGTGTGTTAAGTCAGGGTGTTTGGATGTCTATGATATCTTAATAGCAAGTATAAGAGAGCAAGAGATGGCAATGTTAACGTTGTTATACAATCTAATAAAAGAAGATGAAAGAGAGTTTGTTTTGTTTGTTACCGAAGGAATGGGGAAAGGAAATAAAGAGCATTATCTTCAATTGATGGAAAGATGTCTGCAAGTGGGGCAATGGGAAGTTTTTGAACGTCTTATTTTCCGGAAAGACGCTTTTGGTCCAAAAATGAATCTTTTGTTGGGGCATCTTTTATACCAATACGGATTTGGTAAGCTTGCGGTTGCGTTTTATCGAGAAATTGAAGATATTTCACACTATGATGATCAAGCATTCGTCAATATTATAGAGCAATTTTTGAATACAAACGAATTAGACTTAGCACTACAGTTTGCTTATGTAGCGATTGAAAATGGTCATAATGATTTTCGGATTTTTAAATATGCAATTGAAATAATAGAAAAAAAGGGGAATCAAAACGATAGGGATAATTTACTTCAGATTGCGTTAAAACATTATCCTGACAGTAATTTTCTTAAATCAAAGATGTTTTCAATCTAAAGAAGTAACTATATTATAAACTTTGAAGAAGGGAAATTGGGAATGAAGACAAGTATTATAATACTTACACATAATAACTTGGAATATACGAAAATGTGTGTCGAAAGTATCCGAAAATATACGAGACGTGGTACTTATGAAATTATTGTGGTGGATAATCACTCTGTGGATGGTACTGTTGAGTGGCTTAAAGATCAAGAAGATATTAAGTATATCACAAACTGGGAAAATTTTGGGTATCCCATAGGTTGTAATCAAGGGATAAAAATTGCAACAGGAGACAATATTTTGTTGTTGAATAATGATACAATTGTGACACATAACTGGTTAGATAATCTTATTCAGTGTCTTTATAGTGCTGATGACATAGGAGCCGTTGGACCTGTAACGAACCACGCTTCTTATTACCAATCTATACCTACTAACTATCAAAATATAGAACAAATGCATGAATTCGCAAAAAATTATAATATTTCCGATAAGAGCAAATGGGATGAAAGGATTAAATTGGTAGGGTTTTGTATTTTAATTAAAAGGGAAGTAGTTGAACAAGTAGGTCCACTTGATGAATTATTCACACCGGGCAATTACGAGGATGATGATTATTCTTTTCGGATTCTTCAGGCTGGATACAAATTGATGTTGTGTAAAGATACGTTTATTCATCATTTTGGTAGTTTATCTTTTAGGGAGAATATTCCTGAGTTCAGAAGACTTTTGAAAACAAATGAAGAAAAGTTTACGAATAAATGGGGTTTTGATCCTATTTATTCAACATATATCAGGTTTGATCTTATTAATCTGATCGATAGCCCCACAGATGAAGTCATTAATGTTTTAGACGTAGGTTATGGATGTGGAGCGACCTTATTACAGATTAAGAATCAGTATAAAAATGCGAATCTTTATGGAATAGAACTCAATGAAAAAGCTGGTTCTATTGCATCTTTATTCGCAAATGTATTGATAGGTAATATAGAGGAAATGGAATTGAACTATCCTGACGAATTCTTCGATTATATCATTTTTGGAGACGTTTTGGAACATCTTTATAATCCTTGGGAAGTTGTCCGGAGAATGAGAAAGTACTTGAAGCCAGACGGCAAGATCATCGTCAGTATCCCAAATGTCATGCATTTTAGTCTAATAAAGCACTTAATCAATGGATATTGGACGTATGCAGACTCTGGTTTGCTGGACCGAACGCATATTCGGTTTTTCACTCTACATGAAGTTGTTAAGATGTTTCTTGAAGCCGGTTATCAGAAAGTTGAATATGCTATGAATGTTGTTTTTAAAACAGAAGAAGATGAAGAATTTATAAGGAGATTAGGACATATATCTAATAACTTCGATTATAACCAATTTAATGCTTATCAGTACATATTGAAAGTATACAAAATTGATCCAAATAGATTAAATAAATGCGATGAGCCGTTGTTGTTTTTGCTTAGACATGTTGAAGATAAATTGGATTTGGACCCGAATTTAGGAAAGATAGTCGATTTACTCTCTGACGGTTTTATTGAATGTGAACAAATTATTTCATTAGTAAGCGAAAGGCTAATCAAAAAAATTGAAGTACTGAACTTAATTGCCATGGAATGTTATAGAAAAGGTCAATATGACTTTATAATACCATTATTACAAGCAGCATATAAATTAGATCATAATCATCCAGACACTTTATACAATCTGGGGTATTTTTTACACAAGTTGGGAGAAAATGAATTAGCAAAAAGTTTTTTAGAGAAAATAATTTTTAAAGACAAAGAGGTATTAGAGCTTATAGGGGAAATTAATGGTATTAAAGTAAAATGAGCTTATTTGTTTCACATATTAGGAAATATTTGTAGTTTGAAGGTTTATAAGAGTAATGTTAAAAGTTCGTCGGTACTAAATTTCTATTTGTTTCATTCCGATATCATAACTAAATTCTATCCGGGAGGACTTGACATGAGTACCGACATCCAAATCCGTTCGATTGGTTCCCTGAATTTCGTCTTGCGGGAAGCCCGTTATGTTGATCGGCCGTCTGTTAAGTATGAAGTAGGACAGACGAGTTCTGATGCCCGGTCAGTTTCGAAGAGTTCCGAAGCGGTCCTGACGGACGAAGAGATGACCCGTTTCGTCGAAAAAGCGAACAAACTGTTTCGCACTACCACCATCGAATTCGCCATACACGAAAAAACGAAAACGATCATCGTTAAAGTGCTCGACCGCGACAGCGGCGAAATCATCCGCGAAATCCCGCCGGAAAAACTGCTCGACATTTTGGCGGGACTGTGGGAGCTCGCGGGCCTGATCGTCGACGAACGCAAGTAAACGCATTCTCCGAAAGAGGGGGCATCCTCCATGCCGCTTCGCATCAGCGGCCTGGCTTCCGGCATCGACGTCGACAGCATCGTCAAGGATCTCATGAAAGCCCATCGCATCCCGCTCGACAAACTCAAACAGCAGCAACAGTTGGTCACGTGGCAGCGGGAAGCTTATCTTGCGCTGAACAGCAAAATCTACGACTACCGCAACAACAAACTGTTCAAATTTACGCTGGAAGGCACGCTCAGCGCGCGAAAAGCAACCGTCAGCGGAGAGTCCGGCGTACTGACGGCGAAAGCGACGGGAACCGCTCCGACGACGACCATGCAGATCAAGGTCGCCTACGTGGCGACGGCCGCATCCAATTACAGCTCCGGCGACATCCGCCTGGACCCGACGTTCGATCCGAACGCGTCGCTTGCGTCGCAGGTGGGCGCCGGCAAAATTGCGGCTTTTTCGACGAACAGCCTCACGATCAACGGCAAGACCGTGACGTTCGACCCGAACACCGATTCCCTTAACAGCGTCATCGCCAAGATCAACAGGGAGACGAACGTTTCCGCTTTTTACGATCCGGGATCGGGCCGCGTGTCGTTCGTCGCCAAAAACACGGGGTTGGTCAACGGCGCGTCCGGAACCGGCGACAAAATCGAGTTCGGCACCGAGGATTTCGTCGTCAACGTCCTGAAAGTGTCGACGAACAGCGCCGAGGCCGTGGCCGCCCAGAACGCCAAAATTTACGTCAACGGCATGGAGATCGTCCGCACGTCCAATACGTTTACCATTAACGGCGTCGAACTTCAGTTGCTGAAACCGAGCAGCGGCAACCCCCTCGACCCGAATACGCTGACGCCGACCACGGTGCAAGTCTCGCTCGACGTCGACAGCATCGTCGAATCGATCAAACAGTTCGTCAGCGACTACAACGACATGCTGAAAGCGATTCAGGACAAACTCGGCGAACAGCGTTACCGCGACTACTTGCCGCTGACGGACGAGCAGAAGAAAGAAATGACGGAAGAGCAGATCAAGCTTTGGGAGGAGAAAGCCAAAAGCGGACTGCTCCGGAACGATCAGTATCTGGCCCAGGCGGAGCGCGCCATGCGCTCGGCGATTCAGGCCGTGGTGGACACCGGTTCGACCACCTATAAAACGCTGAGCTCGATCGGCATCACCACCGGTCTTTATCAGGAAAAAGGCAAACTGTATCTCGACGAAACCAAGCTGCGGAAGGCGCTGGAAGAGGACCCCAACGCCGTCGTCGCTCTCTTCTCACAAAACGGCACGGGAAGCGCACAGGGGATCGCGGACCGCATCTATGCGGCGCTCGGCAATACGTTGAACCAAATCAAGGGCGTTGCCGGCGCAAATCCCACCATTTTCGATCAGTCCGTCCTCGGCAAAAAAGCGAAGGAACTCGACGCCCGGGCGGACAGCCTGGAAGAGAAACTGAAAGAGTTGGAAGACCACTATTACCGGCAATTTTCGATCATGGAACAAGCCATCAGCCGGTACAACGCCCAGTCCGCTTACCTGATGAACTTATTCGGTGGAAGAAATTCATAAGAACCATAAAATCCTGATGCGCGAGGCTAGGAGGACCGTTCATGCTGCAGTCACAGACCGAACGGTATCTGGAAACGGCGGTGCAGACCGCGACGCCGGCACAGCTGCTGCTCATGCTGTATGACGGCGCGATCCGTTTTTGCCGCGCGGGCGCCGAAGCGATCAAGCAACGCGACTACGCGGCGGCGAACACCTATTTGCAGAAAACGCAAGCGATCATCCGCGAGCTTCTCGTAACGCTGGACCGTCGCTATCCGATCGCCGAGCCGCTGTCGCAGCTGTACGACTATTTTCTCAACCGGCTGCTTCAAGCGAACCTGAAAAAGGATCCGGCGCCTGCGGAAGAAGTGCTGGGCTACCTCGTCGATCTGAAAAACACGTGGGCGGAAGCGGCCAAATTGGCGTCCAAAGGCGCGGCGTCGGCCCATGGATGACGGAGCGGCCCGCTCGCTGGAGCGACTGATGGACGAACTTGTCCGCCTGACCCGCGAATGTCGCGACCGCCTGGCCGACATCACGCCGGAAGAATTGGCGGATTATGTAGAGCGTCGCGCGATCGTCGTCGAAGCATTAAAAAGCATATCTGCGGAACAGACGGATTATGCCCGCTACCGTGAAACGATCCGGCAAGTATTGGCGTGGGACCGGGACATTATGGCGAAACTCGAAGCTTTCCGCAAGGAAGCCGGCGACAAGCTGATCGGGCTGCGGCAGAGTCGGGAAGGCCGGAAAGCCTATATGTTCGACGGCCCTGTGGACAGCCTGTTCGTCGATCGAAGACAATAACGCAAAGGCAGGCCGTGAAGGACGCGGAAGAGGCGTCCTTTTCGATTGCCTGTGAAGATTGTTGATCAGTTTGTTCACACCCCTGTGGATTTTGTGAACAACTCTGTGGATATAGAATGAAAACAAGCTTTCATGCTTGGGGATAACTTCATCGGAAAAGGTGATCGAATGTCGATTACTCGTCAAGACCGCATGCGTTTGAACGGCCATCCGTCGTTCGTCGTCTGGCTGACCGGCTTTTCCGGGGCCGGAAAATCGACGGTCTCCCGCGAGCTGGAACGTCGGTTTTTCGACCGGGGCATTCGTTCGTACGTGTTGGACGGCGACAGCTTGAGGAGCGGATTGAACCGCGATCTCGGTTTCAGTCGGCAAGACCGCGGCGAAAACGTCAGACGCGTCGCCGAAGTGGCCCGGTTGTTCGTCGAAGCCGGCGTGGTGGCGATTGTTGCGCTGATTTCGCCTTATCGCGAGGACCGGGAACGGGCGCGGAGCTTGTTCGCTCCCGGCGAGTTTGTCGAAGTTTACGTGAAATGCCCGCTGGAGGTGTGCGAACGCCGGGATCCGAAAGGATTGTACGCGAAGGCCCGCGGTCGAGCGATCGGAGAATTTACGGGGATCAGTTCGCCTTACGAGGAGCCGCTTTCGCCGGATGTGGTCGTCGAGACGGATCGCATGACGCCTGAAGAAGCGGCTGACCGCATTGTCGCCTACTTGGTGGAAAAGGGTCTGGTTCCTCTTTGAAAGCGGGTGGTTCGGTGCATATCAAAAATCAAAAAAAAGATGCGACGGTCCATTGACTTTCCACCCCCGCAGTGTTATAGTCGAAGCGTGGGGAGCGCCTCACAGCATCACACGGAAAGGAATGTGTTACATGCAAGGACGTGTCAAGTGGTTCAGCGCGGAGAAGGGCTACGGATTCATCGAACGCGAAGACGGTGGCGATGTGTTCGTCCACTACTCCGCGATCCGGGCCGACGGTTTCAAGACGCTGGAAGAAGGGCAGATGGTCGAGTTCGATATCGTGGAAGGCGCTCGCGGTCCTCAGGCTGCTAACGTCGTGAAGTTGTAATCCACGATTCCCATACGCTAGCTGTCCTGCCCCCTCGGGAGCGATCCCGAGGGGTTGCCGTTTTTCTTCGGGGCTTTTTCAATCACGAAATTTTTCTGAAATTTCGCACGAATCAGATGAAACGCGCCCGGTTTTATGGTAGAATGATACCAGAAAGGAGTTGAGGCGGATGAAGTTCAACATTCGCGGCGAAAACCTCGAAGTGACGGAAGCGCTCAGACAGTACGCGGAGAAGAAAATCGGCCGTCTGGAACGCTATTTCGAAACGCCGCCGGTCGGCGAGGTCAGCGTGACGATGAGCGTGAACAAGAACGTCCAGACGGTCGAAGTGACCATTCCGCTGCCGGGCGTGCTGCTTCGCGCCGAAGAACACAGCGAGGACATGTACGCCTCGATCGACCTGGTGGTCGACAAGCTGGAGCGCCAAATCCGCAAACATAAAACGAAAATCAACCGCAAATACCGACAACAGGGCATCAAGGCCTTGTTCAAGGAACAGGCCGAGCTGTCGGCCGCAGGCAAGGAAGAAGAGGACGACCTGAGCATCGTGCGCAGGAAACGGTTCCCGCTTAAGCCGATGGACGTAGAAGAAGCGATTCTGCAAATGAACATGATCGGGCATAATTTCTTCGTCTTTGCGAACACCGAGACCAATGAGGTCAACGTCGTCTACCGGCGCAACGACGGCAAGTACGGGCTGATCGAGCCGAGCTGGTGACGGTTCATGGACGGCCCCGGACGGATCGCACGATCACGGTCCGGGGCTTTCCGTTTTCAAAGCCGCATCGCTTTCAAACCGCACCGTATCCCGACTCACCCCTGCTGCGGTTTTGCAGCCGGTCTGCAGGCTGCAGCCTGCTTCCACCCTGCGCCTTTCCTTGAACCCGCCCGACCAACCTGTTACAATGAAGGTTAGTCAATGTCGGATGCCGGTCCGGTTCGTCGCGGCCATGGCGGCGGAAGATCCGTTTCCGGTGATCGAAAGGGGTTTCGCCATGCTCGGACTGGTGAGGAAAATTTTCGGGGATCCGAACGAGCGCGAAATCAAGCGCTATATGAAAAAAGTCGAGGTCATCAACGCGCTGGAGCCGGCGATGCAGGCGTTGTCGGACGACGAGCTGCGCGCCAAGACGGCGGAGTTCCGCGCGCGTCTGGAGCGGGGCGAGACGCTGGACGAGCTGTTGCCGGAAGCGTTCGCCGTCGTCCGCGAGGCGTCGCGCCGGGTGCTCGGCAAGCGGCATTTCGACGTGCAGTTGATCGGCGGCATGGTTCTGCACGACGGCCGCATCGCGGAGATGGCGACGGGCGAGGGCAAGACGCTGGTCGCCACGTTGCCGGCTTATCTGAACGCGTTGCTCGGTAAAGGCGTGCACGTCGTGACCGTCAACGAATATTTGGCCCAGCGCGACCGCAACGAGATGGGCAAAATCTATGAATTTCTCGGCCTGACGGTCGGCGTCAACCTGCACGGCATGTCGCCCGAGGAGAAAAAGGCGGCGTACCAGTGCGACATCACGTACGGCACGAACAACGAGTTCGGTTTCGACTATTTGCGCGATAATATGGTGCTCTACAAGGAGCATATCGTGCAGCGCCCGTTGTTTTACGCGATCATCGACGAGGTCGATTCGATCCTGATCGACGAAGCGCGGACGCCGCTGATCATTTCCGGTCAGGCGATGAAGTCGACGCAGCTTTATTATCTCGTCGACCAGTTCGTCCGCCGGCTCGAGCCGGAGCGCGACTACACGGTCGACCTGAAAATGCGGTCGGTGGCGCTGACGGAATCCGGCGTCGAGAAGGCGGAGCGCACGTTCGGCATCGACAACCTGTACGACCATCAGCACGTGCTGCTGAACCATCACATCACCCAAGCGCTGAAGGCGCACGTGATCATGAAGCGGGACGTCGACTACGTCGTGCAGGACGGCCAGGTGCTCATCGTCGACGAGTTCACCGGCCGGATCATGCACGGGCGGCGCTACAGCGACGGGCTGCATCAGGCGATCGAGGCGAAGGAAGGCCTGAAAGTCCAGAACGAGACGATGACGCTGGCGACGATCACGCTGCAAAATTATTTCCGCATGTACCGCAAGCTGGCGGGCATGACGGGGACGGCGAAGACGGAAGAGGAAGAGTTCAAGAAAATTTACGGCCTCGACGTCGTCGTCGTTCCGACGAACAAGCCGATGATCCGCGTCGATCTGCCGGACGTCGTCTACAAGACGAAGGCGGCGAAATACCGCGCGGTCATCAACGAGATCGTCGAACGCCACAAGAAAGGCCAGCCGGTGCTTGTCGGCACGACGTCGATCGAGACGTCGGAACTTTTGTCCGAGATGTTGAAGAAAAAAGGCATTCCGCATAAAGTGTTGAATGCGAAGTACCACGCCGAGGAAGCCGCCATCGTCGCACAGGCCGGCCAGCGCGGCGCGGTGACGATCGCGACGAACATGGCGGGCCGCGGTACGGACATCGTGCTGGGCGAAGGCGTCGCGGAACTCGGCGGTCTGCACATCATCGGCACGGAGCGGCACGAGAGCCGTCGGATCGACAACCAGCTGCGCGGCCGTTCCGGTCGGCAGGGTGACCCTGGTTCGAGCCAGTTCTTCCTCTCGATGGAAGACGACCTGATGAAACGGTTCGGCGCGGACAACGTGCTCGCCCTGATGGAACGGATGGGATTCGAAGACGACATGCCGCTCGAGAGCCGGCTCGTCACGCGTTCCATCGAGACCGCGCAGAAACGGGTCGAGGCGCAAAACTTCGACATCCGCCGGGTCGTCCTGCAGTATGACGACGTCATGAACCAGCAGCGCGAGATCATTTACAAGCAGCGCCGCGAAGTGCTGGAGTCGGACAACATCCGCGACATCGCGATCGGCATGATCAAACCGGTCATTCGTCGCATCGTCGACGCCCACTGTCCGGAAGACCAGGTTCCGGAAGAGTGGGAACTCAAACAGGTCGTCGACTACTGCCACGCCAACCTGCTGCCGGAAGGGTCGCTCAGACCGGAAGATCTCGAAGGCAAGGACCGCGAGGAGATCGTCGCGTTCCTGGAAGAACGCGTGTTGGCGCATTACGAGGAGCGCGAGCGGCATATCGGCCCGGAACTGATGCGCGAATTCGAGAAAGTCGTCGTGCTGCGCGCGGTCGACAGCAAATGGATGGACCATATCGACGCGATGGACCAGCTGCGGCAGGGCATCCACCTGCGCGCCTACGGCGGTACCGACCCGCTGCGCGAATATCAGTTCGAAGGCTTCGAGATGTTCAACGAAATGATCGAGTCGATCCAGGAAGAAGTCGCGCGCTACCTGATGAAGGCGCGCGTCGAGTCGAACGTCGAGCGCCAGGCGGTCGCCGAGGGCCAGGCGGTCGACCCGAAGGCGGAGGAATCGACGAAAGCGCCGGTGCGCCGGCAGAATAAGGTCGGCCGCAACGATCCGTGCCCGTGCGGCAGCGGCAAGAAGTACAAGCTGTGCTGCGGTCGCGCCCGCCATTTGACGACCGTCTGAACCGATGCGGAGTTTTGCAAGGAGGGGTTTTCGTCGCCGTGATCGACCCGCAATGGAAACAGCAACTAAAGGATGCATCCGTCAGGATCTCCGAGCTCAGGGGGTCTCTTTGACCTCGATTACAAACGGGAAAAGATCGCCGATCTCGAGGTGAAAATGGCCGCGCCGGATTTCTGGGACGATCCGGACCGCGCGCAAAAGCTGATCGCCGAACTGAATGCGGTCAAGTCGGTCGTCGACCGGTTCGCCGAGCTGGAAAAAGAATACGAAGATCTCACCGTAATGCTCGAACTGGCGGAGGAAGAAGACGATCCGGGGCTTGCGGCCGAGTTCGAGGCCGGCGTGCGCGGACTTGCCGACAAGCTGGCGAGGTTCGAGCTCGATCTGTTGCTCAACCAGCCCTATGACCGGCTGAACGCGATTCTGGAACTGCACCCCGGCGCGGGCGGCACGGAGTCGCAGGACTGGGCGGAGATGCTGCTCCGCATGTACCGCCGGTGGGCCGAGAAGAAAAATTTTCAGGTCGAGGTGCTCGATTATTTGCCCGGCGAAGAGGCGGGCATTAAGAGCGTGACGCTGCTGATCAAGGGTCATAACGCCTACGGCTACCTGAAGGCGGAAAAAGGCGTGCATCGGCTCGTGCGCATTTCGCCGTTCGACGCATCGGGGCGGCGTCACACGTCGTTCGTGTCCTGCGACGTCGTGCCGGAGATCGAGGACGACATCGAAGTGGAAATCCGTCCGGAAGATTTGCGCATCGACACGTTCCGCGCCAGCGGCGCCGGCGGCCAACACGTCAACCGGACGGAGTCGGCCGTCCGCATTACGCACTTGCCGACGGGCATCGTCGTGTCGTGCCAGTCGGAGCGGTCGCAGATCCAGAACCGCGAGCGCGCGATGCGGATGTTGCGGTCGAAGCTGTACGAGCTGAAAATCGAGGAGCAGCGCCGCCAGCTGGAAGAAATCCGTGGGGAGTTGACGGAGATCGCCTGGGGCAACCAAATCCGCTCGTACGTGTTTCACCCGTACAGCCTGGTCAAGGATCACCGCACACAGGTCGAGACGTCGAACGTGCAGGCGGTGATGGACGGGGAAATCGACCTGTTCATCGACGCCTATTTGCGGTGGCAGGTGCGCAAGTCGGACGCCGCCGGTCAGACGGGCTGAGGGTGCGGTCCGACGGCGCCGGCGACGCTGCAGAGGGGGCGGGGCCGGCGTCCTTTCTTTTTTTCGGCGGCGAGAGGATGTTGAATGTTTATTCCGTTCGGTGTATAATCATTCAGTACGTTGGAGACGGCGGACGGTTTTTCGGAAAAAGGGGTGCTTGTCATGCGGGCGGAATTCGTGCGCGCGGCGGTCGTCGGGTCGACGGGATACGGCGGCATCGAGCTGGTGAGGCTGTTGCACGCACATCCGCGCGTCGGATTGGCGTCGGTGATGTCGTCGAGTCAGGCGGATGCGGCGCTGTCGGAGGCTTATCCGCACGTGGCCGGCGTCGCCGACGCGACGCTCGAGGCGATCGACCCCGCGCGCGTCCGGGAGCGGGCGGACGTCGTGTTTCTCGCGACGCCGCACGGCGTAAGCGCGCAATGGGCGCCGAAGTTCGCCGCGGAGGGGCTGGCGGTGATCGACCTGTCCGGCGATTTCCGGCTGAAATCGGCGGAGGCGTACCGCGCGTATTACGGGCACGAACCGGCCGATCCCGTCTATGTCGAAAAGGCGGTGTACGGGCTGCCGGAGCTGTTCGGCCAGGATATCGTCGAGGCGACGTTCATCGCGAATCCGGGATGTTACCCGACGGCCGCGGCGCTGGCGGTCGCGCCGCTTGCGGCGGCGGGGTGGATTGATCCGGATTCCGTCATCATTGACGCGAAGTCCGGCGTTTCGGGCGCCGGGCGAGGGCTTTCGCTCGCAGTACATTTTTCCGAAGTCAACGAAAACGTGACGGCGTACAAAGTCAACCGCCACCAGCATACGCCGGAGATCGAGCAGACGATCGAGCGGCTCGTCGGGCGGCCGGTCGCGGTGACGTTCACGCCGCATTTGGTGCCGATGACGCGCGGCATTTTGTGCACGGTCTACGCGAGTCTGACGGAGCGGCGGACGACCGAAGAGGCGATCGAGCTTTATCGGCAGTACTACGAGGGCCGCCCGTTCGTGCGCATCCGGCCGCCGGGGCGGATGCCGGCGACGAAAGAGGTGCTCGGCTCGAACTTTTGCGACATCGGGCTGTCGGTCGATGCACGCACCCGCCGGGTGACGGTCGTGTCGGTCATCGACAACCTGGTCAAGGGGGCGGCTGGGCAGGCGGTGCAGAATTTGAACGTGATGATGGGCTGGGACGAGACGGAAGGCCTGATGTTCGTGCCGCTGTATCCGTAGGGCCGTTTCAAACGGGCGCGAAGACGGGACCGACGGTACGAAAGCCGCTCGGGCGTCGTGCGGGGCGGCGGCGGACGAAGGACGATCGAAAAGGCGACGAAAATTGCGACGGGGAGAGCGGATCGGACGATTATGGAAAATCGGTGGCCGACATCTTTTCGGGCAGTGGACGGCTCGGTGACGACGCCGCAAGGGTTTTCGGCGGGCGGGCTTCATTGCGGGCTGAAGCCTGACGGTCGTCCGGACCTCGGTGCGATTCTGTGTGAAGTACCGGCCGCGGCCGCGGCGGTGTATACGCGCAATGCGTTTCAGGCGGCGCCGATCGCGGTGACGAAGGAAAGCCTCGGCGTCGACGGCAGGCTGCAGGTCGTCGTCGTCAACAGCGGCAACGCCAACGCCTGTACGGGGGAGGAAGGGCTTGCCGACGCGCGGCGCATGCGGGAGCTGGCGGCGCAGGCGTTCGGCGTCCGCGACCATCACGTCGCGGTGGCGTCGACCGGGGTAATCGGCGTCCGGCTCGACATGGACCGCGTGCGCGAGGGAATCGGGCGATTGCCGCAGGCGACGTCCAAAAACGGCGGCGACGCGTTTTGTCGCGCGATCATGACGACCGATCTCGTGAAAAAGGAGGCGTGCGCCGCGGTCGAAATCGACGGCCGGACGGCGTACATCGCCGGCGCAGCCAAAGGTTCCGGCATGATTCATCCCGACATGGCGACGATGCTCGGGTTTTTGACGACCGACGCGGCGATCGACCGGTCGGCGCTGTCGCGGCTTTTGGCCGGCGCCGTCGACGAGACGTTCAACATGATCACCGTCGACGGCGACACGAGCACGAACGACATGGTGACGGTCATGGCGAGTGGGCTTGCGGGCAACCGGCCGCTCGACGAGCAGCATCGCGACTGGCCGGCGTTCGCGGCGGCGTTCCGGTATGTGTGCGAGGCGCTGGCGAAGGCGATCGCACGCGACGGCGAAGGGGCGACGAAGCTGATCGAGGTATGCGTGGAAGGTGCGGCGTCGTCGCGGGCGGCGCGGGTGATCGCGCGCACGGTGGCCGGCTCGAACTTGGTCAAGTCGGCCTGTTTCGGCGCCGATGCCAACTGGGGGCGCATCATCGCGGCGGTCGGTCGGTCGGGGCAACCGGTCCGCACGGATGCGGTCGACGTACGGCTCGGCGATATTCCGGTGTTGGTTGGTTCGCGTCCGGTCGCGTTCGACGAAGAGAAGGCGAAGGCGTATCTGTTGGGCGACTTCGTGCGCATCGTCGTCGACCTGCATATGGGGGAAGGACGGGCGACGGCGTGGGGTTGCGACCTGACATACGATTATGTCCGCATCAACGCCGCGTACCGGACGTAAACGTCTGAAATAAGCGCCGTGTAAGCGCTCATGCGGCGGCGTCGAACGCGGAACGCGAAGGCTGGTTTGTCGGACGAAAAACCGGAGGCGGGTGGAAACGATGGCGGATTCGCCGAAACGGTGGTCGATTGTCGTCAAATGCGGCGGCAACGCGCTGGCGGAAATGCCGGCGGCGTTTTTCGAGGAGCTGGCCCGGCTGCACGCTGAAGGGCGTACGCCGATCGTCGTACACGGCGGCGGGCCGATGATTTCGTCGTTGCTCGACCGGCTCGGCGTGAAGACGGAATTCGTCGACGGCCTGCGCAAAACTGACGAAGCGACGCTCGACGTCGTGGAGATGGTGCTGTGCGGTCGCATCAACAAGGACCTCGTGCGCAGGCTGCAGCTGGCGGGCGCACCGGCGGTCGGCCTGTCGGGGTCGGACGGCTTGCTGCTGGAAGCGCGGCCGGTCGCGGCTGCGGACCGCATCGGCCTCGTCGGCGAGGTGGTCGCCGTCAACGCCGATCTCTTATGCGGCATCGTCGCGCTTGGGTTCGTCCCGGTCGTGGCGCCGGTCGGTGCCGACCGGGAAGGCCGCAGGTACAACGTCAACGCCGATGCCGCCGCAGGGGCGATCGCGGCGCGGCTCGGTGCGGAACGCCTGGTGATGGCGACGGACGTGCCGGGGATTTATCGCGGAAGCGGCGCGGACAGGCGTGTACTGCCCATTGTGACGGAAGAGCAGATCGAGGCGATGATCGCGTCCGGCGACATCACCGGCGGCATGATTCCGAAAGTGCGCGCCGCTCTGGAAGGACTCCGCGGCGGCGTGGCCGAGGTCGTCGTCGTCGACGGACGATCGGCCGGGGCGCTTGCGGCGGCTGCGGCCGGCGAACCGATCGGCACGCGGATTGTGCGGACGGCCAGTGCCGGCCGTGCAGAAATCGCCGCCGGCGTGCAGGCCGACGCGCAGGGCGTGCCCTCGTCCGCGGCGTCGGGAAAGGGCGGAGCCGGAGGCGGATCCGCAGACGGGAGGAATGTCGGATGAGCGAAGCGAGCGCGCTTTTCCCGACGTACGGCCGGTACCCGATCACGCCGGTCCGCGGGGAGGGCAGCCGGCTGTGGGATGAGTCCGGCCGCGAATATCTCGATATGATGAGCGGCATCGCGGTGACGAGCCTCGGCCATTGTCCGCCGGAAGTGCGCGACCGGCTGATCGAACAGTTGCATATGCTGTGGCACGTCAGCAACCTTTTCCATATTCCGCAGCAGGAAAAGCTGGCCCGCCTGCTGACCGAACATTCGTGCCTGGACGCCGTCTTTTTCTGCAACAGCGGTGCGGAGGCAAACGAGGCGGCGATCAAGCTCGCCCGGCGGTATCACGCGGTCGTGCGCGGCCGGCCGCGGCCGGAGATCGTCGCGTTCCGCCAGTCGTTCCACGGCCGGACGCTGGCGACGCTGACGGCGACAGGCCAGGACAAGGTGAAGGACGGTTTTGCGCCGTTGCCGGAGGGGTTCGTGCATGCGCCCTATAACGATGCGGAGGCGCTGGAGTCGTACGTCGGCGAGCGCACGGGCGCGATCATGCTGGAGCTCGTGCAGGGCGAGGGCGGGGTCCGACCGGCGGAACCGGATTTTGTGCGGGAAGTCGTCCGGGTGTGCGAACGGTACGACCTGCTGCTGATCGTCGACGAGGTGCAGACCGGGCTCGGCCGAACCGGCAGGCTGTTCGCCTACGAACATTACGGCATCGAGCCGGACATCATCACGCTGGCGAAAGGGCTGGGAGGCGGTTTCCCGATCGGCGCGATGCTCGGCAAGGCGAAGCTGCGCGACGCGTTCGGGCCGGGCTCGCACGGGTCGACGTTCGGCGGCACGCCGATCGCGACGGCGGCGGCGACGGCGGTCGTCGAGACGATTTTGCGCGAAAAACTGGCGGAGCGCGCGGCGAACATGGGCGCGTATCTGCTGGCCGAGCTGCGCGCGAAACTCGCCGGCAACCCGCTGGTGACCGACGTCCGGGGGCTGGGCTTGCTCGTCGGCGTCGAGTGTGCGGTGCCGGTAGCGGACATCATTTCGGACATCCATCGCGAAGGCGTGCTGCTCATTCAGGCCGGGCCGAACGTGATTCGGATGTTGCCGAATTTGCGCGTGACGAAGGATGAGATCGACCGGGCGGTGGCGGTCGTCGCCCGCGTGCTCGACCGACATGCGGCCGTGCGGGATGCGGCCGATTCGGTGCGGCAGGCGGCCGGATGAGGGCGGTTGACGGAAGAATCGGCGCGGGAGGCGCCGGCGAAGGAGGAGAGGGCGATGGCAGAGGAACGGCTCCGGGAAGACGACGAGCGGATCGCGGCCGAGCTGAAGGGACGCGATTTTCTGACGCTGGCGGACTACCGTCCGGAGGAGCTGCGGTATTTGCTGCGGCTGGCGGTGGAACTGAAGCGGAAGCAGAAGGCGGGCGAGACGTTCCAGCCGTTGAAAGGCAAGACGCTCGGCCTCATTTTCGAAAAATCGTCGACGCGCACCCGCGTTTCGTTCGAGGTCGGCATGTATCAGCTCGGCGGGTACGCGCTTTTCTTAAGCCGAAACGACATCCAGATGGGGCGCGGCGAGACGGTGTGGGATACCGCCCAGACGATGTCGCGCTACTTGGACGGCCTGATGATCCGGACGTACGCGCACCGCAACGTCATCGAACTGGCGCGCGGGGCGACCGTTCCGGTCATCAACGGTCTGAGTGATTTTTGCCATCCATGCCAGGCAATGGCTGATTATCTCACGATATGGGAAATCAAGGGCCGGTTCGAAGGGGTGAAGCTCGCGTACGTCGGCGACGGCAACAACGTCGCGCACTCGCTCATGATCGGCGCGGCGAAGTTCGGCCTTCATTTCGCGCTGGCCTGTCCGGAAGGCTACGAGCCCGACCGGTCGTTTACGGAGTTGGCCCGGGAAGTCGCGGAACAGACCGGCGCGCGGATCGAGATCGTGCGCGATCCCCGCGAGGCGGTATCGGGCGCAGATTTCGTCTATACGGACGTCTGGACGAGTATGGGGCAGGAGGAAGAAGCGGAGCAACGCCGCAAAGTGTTCCGGCCGTACCAAGTGAACGAGCAGCTCGTGCGGTACGCGAAACCGGATTTCCGGTTCATGCACTGTCTGCCGGCGCATCGCGGCGAGGAAGTGACCGACGACGTCATGGACGGGGACCATTCGATCGTGTTCGATCAGGCGGAAAACCGGCTGCACGCGCAAAAAGCGATTTTGACGGCGCTGATGAGCTGACGCGGACGGGGCTCGGGCGCGTTTTCCAACGTCTCGGCGAGGCTTCGGCGCGACCGGACCGGCCGGCGCCGGAGAACGGCGCGCCGCGCGGTACCGGCTCACATCGACGGAAAGGAGAAATCGGCACCGATGGCGAGAAAAAAAATCGTGCTGGCGTATTCCGGCGGGTTGGATACGTCGGTCATTCTGGCGTGGCTGAAAGAGACATACGACGCCGACATCATCGCATTTACCGCGGACATCGGCCAGAAAGAAGAACTGGACGGCATCGAGGAGAAAGCGCTCCGGACCGGGGCGTCCAAGGTGTATGTGGAGGATTTGCGGGAAGAGTTCGCCCGCGACTTCATTTTCCCGATGTTTCAGGCCGGTGCGTTGTACGAGGGGCAATACTTGCTCGGTACGAGCATCGCGCGGCCGCTCATCGCCAAACGGATGGTCGAGATCGCGCGGGCGGAAGGGGCGACAGCGATCGCTCACGGCGCCACCGGCAAAGGCAACGACCAGGTGCGGTTCGAATTGGCGGCGGCCGCGCTCGCACCGGAATTGGAAGTGATCGCGCCGTGGCGGATCGAGGCGTTCCGCGAGCGGTTCCCCGGGCGGGCGGAGATGATCGCCTACGCGGAAAAGCACGGCATTCCCGTGCGCGCGACGGCGGAAAAGCCGTATTCGACGGATCGCAATTTGCTGCATATCAGTTTTGAAAGCGGTGTGCTGGAAGATCCGTGGGTGGACGCGACCGCTCCGGATATGCGCGACATGTACGTGCTGACCGTCTCGCCGGAGGACGCGCCGGACGAGCCGGAATACGTCGAGCTGGAGTTCGAGCGCGGCATCTGCGTCGCGGTCAACGGCGAACGGCTGTCGCCGCTCGGCGTCATGGAGCGGCTGAACGAGTTGGGCGGCCGCCACGGCATCGGCCGGGCGGACATCGTCGAAAACCGGTTCGTCGGCATCAAAAGCCGCGGCGTGTACGAAACGCCGGGCGGTACGATTCTGTTCGTCGCCCACCGGAAAATCGAGTCGTTGACGATGGACCGCGAAGTGATGCACTTGCGCGATTCGCTCATTCCGAAGTACAGCGCGCTCGTGTACAACGGGTTCTGGTTTTCGCCGGAGCGGCTGGCACTGCAGGCGCTCGTGACGGAAAGCCAGCGCAACGTGACGGGGACGGTGCGCCTGAAACTGTACAAGGGCAACGTCATGGCGGCCGGCGTCCGGAGCCCGGTCAGCCTGTACGACCCGCATATGGCGACGATGGAAGCCGATCCGACGCACAGCTACAATCAATCCGACGCGACGGGGTTCATCCGACTGCACGCCCTGCGGCTGAAGACGGCGGCGAAGGCGGCGGCCCGTGCGGCGGAACTTGCGATCCAGGCGACAGAAACGGCGCAGACCGTGCAGGCGCAGACGGAAGCGCGCCGGGCGGCACCGACGGCGGTGTCTGGCGGCAAAGGGGAAACGGAGGGCACGACGTGAGCAAACTGTGGGGCGGTCGGTTTACGAAAAAGACCGATCAGTTGGCAGAAGAATTTACGGCATCGATCGGGTTCGATAAAGAGTTGGCCGAAGAAGACATCCAGGGAAGCCTGGCGCACGTCGCGATGTTGGGCAAATGCGGCGTTTTGCCGCCGGAGGACGTCGAGAGAATTACCGAAGGTCTGCACCGCGTCCTGCAGCGCATCCGCCGCGGCGAGGCGGAATTCGCCGTGGAGGATGAAGACATTCACATGAACGTCGAAAAAATGCTGATCGAGGACATCGGTCCGACCGGAGGCAAGTTGCATACGGCGCGCAGCCGCAACGACCAGGTGGCGACCGATCTGCATTTGTATTTGCGCAGGCGCGTCGTCGGCATCGTCGAGCTGCTCGTCGACGCTCAAGAAGCGCTGATCCGGACGGCGCGCCGGCACGCCGACGTCGTGTTTCCCGGCTATACGCACCTGCAGCGCGCACAGCCGGTGCTGTTCGCTCACCATCTGCTCGCCTACGTCGCCATGTTCCGCCGTGATGTCGAGCGGCTGCAGGACAGCTACAAGCGCATCGACACGTTGCCGCTCGGCGCGGGCGCATTGGCCGGCACGACGTTCCCGATCGACCGCTTCTATACGGCGGAGCTGCTCGGGTTCGGCCGCGTGTACGACAACAGCCTCGATGCGGTGAGCGACCGCGATTTCGTCGTGGAATTCCTGGCGCACGCGGCGATCATCATGATGCATCTGTCGCGGCTGTGCGAGGAGCTGATCCTGTGGTCGAGCGCGGAGTTCGGCTTTATCGAGCTCGACGACGCGTTCTGCACGGGATCGAGCATCATGCCGCAAAAGAAAAATCCCGACGTCGCGGAGCTGATCCGCGGCAAAACCGGCCGCGTCTACGGGCATCTCGTCGGGATGCTGACCGTGCTGAAAGGTTTGCCGCTGGCTTATAACAAGGATTTGCAAGAAGATAAAGAAGGCCTGTTCGACACGGTGCGCACATTGGAAGCATCGCTGCGGCTCCTGGCGCCGATGGTCGAGACGATGAAAGTCGACGCCGAGCGCATGCGGACGGCGGTGCGGAATGATTTTTCGACGGCGACCGATTTGGCCGACTATCTTGCGGCCAAAGGGATGCCGTTCCGGCAGGCGCATGAGACGGTCGGCAAGATCGTGCTGCACTGCATTCGCGAGGGCAAGAGTCTGTATGATCTGACTCCGGAGGAATACCGCCGGTTTTCGGCGCTGTTCGGAGACGACGTTCGCGCGGTGATCGAACCGGAACGCGTTGTGGCAGCGCGGCGGACGTACGGCGGTACGGCACCGGAACGAGTGGCGGAACAGCTCGACGCAGCTGAGGCGTGGTGTCGGAAAGCGAGGGCGTGGGTCGAGGAACGGTCGAAATAGACAGTGACGACGGCCGCCGTCGTTCGGTTTCGAACCGGGACAAGGCGGCCTTTTACGACGTCTTTCCGGAATCCGTCATCAATCGCCGCACCTCGTCGACCGACAGCTCCGTCAGCTCCGCCACCTCTTCCACCGCCATCCCGCGCGACAACAGCTTCTTCGCCAACGCACGCTTTCCCTCTGCAAGCCCTTCCGCCCGACCTTTCGCCATTCCTTTCGCCATCCCTTCCGCAACACCTTCCGCCCTTAGCCGCCTCTTGATCCGCTCGATGCTCCGCTCGATGTTCGTAATCATCGCCCCCACCTCCCCTTCCTTCGCCGCCTCGATCGCCGCCGCCATCGCTTCCCGCT
>Ga0207870_100297_pt1 | contig 37922 bp, 36 predicted proteins | sample CeladaPassage60B_FD_187477 | JGI IMG/M metagenome (GOLD analysis project Ga0207870, IMG submission 187477) | Cellulose-adapted microbial communities from the Joint BioEnergy Institute, USA - Passage3 60B (SPAdes) (version 2) | ecosystem: Engineered > Bioreactor > Continuous culture > Unclassified... | reverse complement strand
ATGGAGTTTATGGGAGCCAAGTCCAAACGAGATCAGTCTGTCGTTTTGAGTCAACTGCAGCAATGGATTTTGAGTTTGCCCAGTTATATCAAGGGTTTGTTTGTAAAATTAAGCTGCGAAAGTTGAGATCATAATTTTCGGTGTTGGATTTCCCGGCCGGTTCATATACTTTTGATAGCCATCCTTCCGAAGGAGGGGAAAAAATTGCCGGAAAATCAATATTATCCGCCCTTCCGGACATCCAGGTCGGAGCAATACGCCAAAAAAAGAAAGGAAAATTTTATTTTAAATCTTTTAATTGCCGTCGTTTTTTTATTGATCATCATCGTCGCCTTCTCGATCCTGACCGGGAAACCTGCGGATCAGGCCGGCGGTGGAGATCATGCGGAAAAAACCGGCGAAAATGCCGCTGCCGAGCATAAAAATTCAAAGGAGGAAGGGAAGGGGGAGGCTTCCGGCGCCGGCGTTTCATCGGACAACGCGGCTTCGGAAGGAGAAGCCGATGAAACCGCGACCGGCGGCGGAGAAGATGCCGACGAGTCGCAAACGGTAAGCGGTTCTGCTGAAAATCGGGAAGTGGAAATCGCGGAAAGCGAAAATGATCCGAATGTGATCAAAACCGTCGTCAACCCGGCCTGGGAGCCGGTGGGCACCGTCCAGAGCGGGCAGCATGTCACCCGGTACGATGAAGGCACCGTCGACCGGCGGGAAATGGACCGGGCCATGGCCTATGCGGCAGGCCTGGCGGAAGATGACATGATCGTTTGGTGGGTCGGCCATGGCGGCGAGCCGAACAGAAATGTGATCGGCACGATCACATCGAAAGATCAGACAAAAATTTTCCGCGTCTATTTGGAATGGGTGGACGGCCAAGGGTGGAAACCGGTAAAATTGCAATATTTGCGGGAAAACGATAAAAAAAGATAAGAACAGGGAGACGGATCAATGAAGATTGCAGTGATCGGAGCCATGGAAGAAGAAGTGGAAATTTACCGGGAGAACATGCGGGATAAGCGCGTCCTTACGGTCGCCGGGTGCGAGTTCACGGAAGGAAGACTGGCGGGGAAAGACGCGGTCCTTTTGCGTTCCGGGATCGGCAAGGTCAACGCGGCCATGGGGACCGCCCTGCTGCTGGACAGATTCAAACCGGATTACGTGATCAACACCGGTTCCGCCGGAGGGTTGAACCCTTCCCTCAAGGTCGGGGACATCGTCATTTCCACGGAGGTTCGCCATCACGATGTGGACGCCACCGCCTTCGGCTACGCCTACGGACAAGTCCCGCAGATGCCCGAGGCCTTTCCTGCCGACAGCCATCTCGTGGAACTCGCGGAAATCTGCGCGGCGCGGATCGGCGATGCCCAAACGGCGAAGGGACTGATCGCCACCGGGGATTCATTCATCAACGATCCGGAACGGGTGGAGGAGATCCGAAGAAAATTCCCCGGCTTGCAGGCGGTGGAAATGGAAGCGGCGGCCATCGCCCAGGTGGCCTATCAGTTTTCCGTTCCCTTTGTCATCATCCGTTCCCTTTCCGATATCGCGGGAAAGGATTCGGATCTTTCCTTCGAGCAATTTTTGCGGAAGGCGTCGCGAAACTCCGCTTCCCTCGTCCTCAGAATGGCGGAATCGTTATAATGCGGATTTCCCGTCCGATCCGGAGAAAAGGGGCCCGAAAGGGCCTTTTTCCGTGCCCTTTTCCTGATTTTTCTTGGGGAAAGAACCTGCTGTCTATGTTAATCTATAACTATAGGTTTTCCTGATCATTTCGATCGTTGCTGTAAGGATGAACGGCAGGTGGTAGCATGGAAGGAAAGAAGAAAAAATTGCGGGAAAAAATATCCGACTATCAGCATTTTTCCTTCGTTTTAATCGCCCTCAGCGCGTTTTTGTACATCGGAATTTTCGTAGACCAATATCAATATGAAGGCCGGCGTGTTTTCCTCCTTGCGGCGGGGATGATCCTTTTCCTCCTTTCCGCCTTCTTCTTCCGCTTTTTGTCCGGCAGGTATGAAAAGATGCTCGAGGAAATGGAGGAAAAATGAATGCCCGTGCCGGGGGAGGAAGATCCGTCCGGACCGGATGCCCGGGCGGTGTTCACAAAAATTTCATTAATTTGTGAACAACTGTTCAAAATTCGTCCCGTAAACCACATATTCCCCGTGCTAAACTGATTATAGACAGATCGATGAGGAGTGGGAATATGCTGGCTGTAATCGTCGGCCTTTTGATCAGTACCGTCATCGGAATCTATATCGCCAACGAAGTCAGTGTTGAATGAATTTTCGGCTTTTTTGGCGGCCGGGCCTTAAGGCTGGCCTTTCTCTTTTGTTTTTTCATCCGATTTCCCCCCTTTATGTGAAGGATGGGGTTGCCCCATCCGACGCGGGAAGAAATTTCTGAAAATCCTTTCCCCCGTTTTCGAAACGGGGTTTTTTTTCGCGTTCCAAAAAGGTTCCCCGGCGAGGTACCCCGCGGAGTACCCGGCATCCCCTTCCTTCCGGGGGGCGGGGACCTGCGGAACCTGGCGGGTCCGGATACGGAGCAACGGTTTTTCCTTTCTGATGGCGGCGGTGTTTTTTAACAGGGGAACCGTCCGGAAGCCAAGGTTGTCCCCAGGCCGTTTTCCCGGTTGTTCACCGCCGCCTTACCGCTGAATGGTGCGGCAACCCGGGACCCTTTTCTTAAGTTATGTTTCCGTGGCAAGGAAAACCGTTCCCCGGAGCTTTACAGAAGGCGTACAGGCACGCGAAACCGCAGGGCCACATACAATGATAATACATGGTTTTCCGCCGGTTGGGCAGCAGAATCATCCGGTTTAGGAGGTATCGTGTCTGTGGCTGGTTTCCTGTCAAGCCTCGCCTTTTTCATCAAACAGCTTTCCCTTCTCGTGTCCTACGTCAAAAATAACGCCTTTCCCCAACCGCTGTCCCCGAGCGAAGAAAAATATTATCTGCAAAGAATGGCGGAGGGCGACCTGGAGGCCCGCAATCTGCTCATCGAACACAATCTGCGCCTCGTCGCCCACATCGTCAAAAAGTTTGAAAATACGGGGGAAGATCAGGAAGATTTGATCTCCATCGGCACGATCGGCCTGATCAAAGCGATTGAAAGCTTTTCCGAGGGAAAGGGGACAAAATTGGCTACATACGCGGCGAGATGCATAGAAAATGAGATTTTCATGTCATTAGATATGCATGAATGCAATCGAATGATGTAAATGAAAAAGCCCCTCTGAGGTTTAGCTTCAAATTGAAACGGAACGAACCGATCATTGCCATTACAAGCGTTTCCGGGAGTACGCCATTTCTTTTTCATCACGATTAATTTCAAAACAACTTTGAATTGTGAAATTTCGTCAAGTTGAGGAATTAGAGTTTTCGTTTCCATTCCTCAAACATGTTACCGGATACAGTTCCTTTTGTGGATGGTTAAACGTTTAACGGATCCGATCAAAATTTTTCAGGGCATGTGATTTTATCGAATATGGAGATGCGGATACAAAATACCGGGACCATAGGATAAAACGGTTGAATTGGAAAAAAACGGGCGGACAGGCAGAAAAACCGATTATTTTCCGGATCATAGTGGGGATCCAAGGTTTATCCGAATCGGGTTTAGGAAAAAAATAAGGGCAGTGGCTAACAAATAACATTATTGGTAATTTCTGTACTGTTCCCGTTGGCAGTCAGCAACACCTGTACTAAGTGAGCCCGGTTACTTACAACATCTTGCCATGAAATGGCCGCAAGTAAGGGGATTGAAACGGTGAATAATTCCAGGGCTGTTTTTTCTTGCTCTTTTCAAAACCGTACCACAGTCGGAAATCATGAAACCTATGAATTTCCAAGAAGAATTAGATGCGGCGGGAAAGCATGGGCGTAAAAATTGAGAAAAGAAGGAAAATACCATGAAAATCGTAATTGCAAAAATGTGCTGATTATGTGAGAGGAAGGAATTGCCGGCAGAGCAGCATCGGTTGAGAGCCGCAGCTTTCTGCAAACTTGCGTTCGTCCTTCGTACGGATGTTTATAAACCTGAAGAAGATGAAGTCCAACGAGTTTTTAAATTACACATAAAAAATGAACCGGGGGAACTCATTTTTACAGATGGGGAAAAGGCAGGAATGCCAAAAGATACCAAGGCCGATTATTAACTCCCGATAATTTTTATCCGTTTACGGATTCCGCATGGGAAAATTTGAACAAAATTTTCATCCGAATGGGAAAGTTTGAAAAGACGGAAGGTCAACCGATGTGAAAATGCCCATCCCCCGAATCTTGACGGTTTCACCGACGCTCTTCATAAGCCGGCGGGGATCCTGACACCGCGCCATTTTGGACGGGCATTTGGCCAAAAAAAAGTGACAATTTGGTGAAACTTTTCACGTTTTCTTTATAAAAAGAAAATATTTTTTTAAAATAATTAATGTAAAGTAAGAATTGTTCGAGACAGCCTCCGGCCGCTGAGGCTGTCTCAAAAATCCCGAAACATCGATTATGAGGAGGAAATGTACATGTCTTTAATCGGGAAAGAAGTTCAACCTTTCAAAGCGAAAGCCTACAGAAACGGCGAATTCATAGAAGTCACCGAAGCGGATTTCAAAGGGCACTGGAGCGTCGTTTGTTTTTATCCGGCGGACTTTTCCTTTGTTTGCCCGACGGAGCTCGAGGATCTGCAAGAGCATTACGAAGAGCTGAAGAAGTTAAATGTGGAAGTGTTTTCCGTGTCCACCGATACGCATTTTGTCCATAAAGCATGGCATGATACTTCCGAAGCGATCAGCAAAATCGAATTTACGATGATTGGCGACCCTTCGCATGAGCTTTGCCGCATGTTCGATGTTCTGCGGGAAGAGGAAGGATTGGCGGACCGCGGTACGTTCATTATCGATCCGGACGGAGTCATCCAAGCTGTGGAAATCAATGCCGATGGAATCGGACGGGATGCCAGCACGCTCATCCCCAAGATCAAGGCAGCCCAATATGTCCGCAACCACCCGGGGGAAGTTTGCCCGGCGAAATGGCAAGAAGGCGAAGAAACCCTGAAACCGAGCATTGACCTTGTCGGGAAGATTTAAGGGTGAAGCCGATGTTGGATGAAGCAACCAAAAAACAAGTCGCCGAATATTTTCAACTATTGGAAGGGGATGTGCTGATCAAAGTCAGCGCCGGTTCCGACAAAGTCTCGCAGGATATGCTGGAACTGGTGGAAGATTTAGCCTCCCTTTCCCCCAAAATCAAAGTGGAGAAGGCCCGGTTGGAGCGGACGCCGAGCTTCAGCGTCAACCGCATCGGGGAAGACACGGGGATCATCTTCGCCGGACTTCCGATGGGACATGAATTTTCATCCCTGATCCTGGCCCTGTTGCAGGTGAGCGGAAGGCCGCCTAAGCTCGAGCAAAGCGTCATCGAGCAAATCAAAAAGATTGAAGGCGAATATCATTTTGAAACCTATGTCAGCCTGACCTGCAACAATTGCCCCGATGTCGTGCAGGCGTTGAACATGATGAGCCTTCTCAATCCGGGCATTACCCATACGATGATTGAGGGCACGGCGTATAAAGACGAGGTGGAGCAAAAAAATATCATGGCCGTGCCCACGGTTTACCTGAATGGCGAGTTCTTCGAAAGCGGCCGGATGACGGTCCAGGACATCCTCGCCAAATTGGGCAGCAGGCAGGATGCGTCGGCATTCGCCGACAAAGAACCGTTCGATGTGTTGGTTATCGGCGGCGGACCGGCCGGCTGCAGCGCGGCGATTTATGCGGCACGCAAAGGCGTCCGCACCGGGATCGTCGCCGAACGTTTCGGCGGTCAAATCTTGGATACAGTGGGCATTGAAAACTTCATCAGCGTAAAATACACCGAAGGCCCCAAATTGGCATCCCAACTGGAGGAACATGTCCGCCAGTATGATATTGACGTGATGACCGGCCAGAGGGCCAAAGGGCTGGAAAAGAAAGACCTGATCGAAGTCAGGCTCGAAAACGGAGCGGTGCTGAAGAGTAAAACGGTCATCATCGCAACGGGTGCAAGTTGGCGCCATCTCGGTGTCCCCGGTGAGAAAGAGTTCCGTAACAAAGGGGTCACCTACTGCCCCCATTGTGATGGCCCGATCTTTGCTGGGAAAAACGTTGCCGTGATCGGCGGCGGAAATTCCGGCATCGAAGCGGCGATCGATTTGGCCGGCATTGTGAAGCATGTCACCGTTCTGGAGTTCCTGCCTGAACTGAAGGCGGATTCCATTCTGCAGAAGCGGCTTTATAGCCTGCCCAATGTCACTGTGATCACAAATGCCGAAACGAAGGAAATCACCGGAACGGATAAAGTGGATGGAATCACCTATGTGGATCGGGCGACGGGGGAAACCCATCATATTGATGTCGATGGCGTGTTCGTGCAAATCGGGCTCGTGCCGAACACCGATTGGTTAGGGGATACGGTGGAACGCGAACGGGGCGGGATCGTCGTTGACCGACGGGGCGCGACGAATATACCGGGGGTTTTTGCCGCCGGAGATTGTACGAACAGCCCTTACAAGCAAATCATCATTTCGATGGGATCCGGCGCAACCTCCGCTCTGGGCGCATTCGATTATTTGATACGCCATTAAAAAAGGAAACCGTCCTGCCAACCGTTGTGGCGGGCGGTTTTTTTGTTTGCATGGTTCGTTTTTTCGCCCTTTAACATTTCCCTTACTTTCATAAGCTTATCATATTTCCTTTCAATGAAATCAAATGGGAACCCACGATAACGGGATTCCCCATTCTTCTCCGGCGTATGAATCCTTCCATTGACCGGTTTTTTGCTTTTGATCATCCCTTACGGCAGAATTGCCGCACATAAGGACAATCTGATCATACATATGCTCACTTTGAGGTGAGCGCAGGTGCATTGCAAAATCGTCGAGGGGGGACATGCCGGGCATATCAAAAAGGCTTGTTATGATTATTTATACATGAAATACAGGAGGGAAAAACTCCGTGATCGGGATCTACGTTCGGGTGAGCACGGACGAACAGGCGAAACGCGGCTACAGCATCCGGGACCAGATCGAAAAATGCCGGGCGAAAGCGGATTCCGATGAAATCATGGAATATGTGGACGACGGCTGCTCCGGGGAATTTTTGGATCGGCCGGCTCTGAACCGTCTCCGGGAAGATGTAAAAAAAGGATTGATCCACAAGGTGATTTGCTATGACCCGGACCGTCTTTCCAGGAAATTGATGAACCAGTTAATGATCACGGAGGAAATCGAAAAACGGGCCGAGCTGATTTTCGTGAATGGCGAATATGCCAAGACTCCGGAAGGCATGCTGTTTTACCAGATGCGGGGCGCAATCGCCGAATTCGAAAAAGCGAAAATAACCGAGCGCATGTCCAACGGCCGCCGGCAAAAGGCAAAACAAGGAAAGATCGTAAAGGATCCGAAAATTTACGGGTACAGATATAATAAGGAAACTTGCCGGCTGGAAATCTATGAGCCCGAAGCAAAGGTCGTGCGTTTAATTTTTGACTTGTTTACAAGACCGAACGGTCGGGTTAAGGGCATAAATGGAATTGCGCATTACCTTACCGATCAAAAAATACCGACGAAAAAAGGGAAACATGTATGGCATCGCCAGGTCGTCCGGCAAATTTTAAGGAATGAAGCGTACATCGGCCGATTTTACCACAACCGATGGAACACGGAAGGGATCCTTCAAAACAAGCATCTCCCCGATGAGGAAAAAATCGCGGTGAAAGAGCGGCCGCGTGAGGAATGGATCGAAATCCCCTGTCCGGCCATCATCGACGGGATGACCTTTTCCCATGCCCAAAAGCTTCTCCAGGAATCACGGAGAAGATGGACCAAGCAAAGCAAGCATAACTATTTGCTCAGCGGGCTGCCCCGCTGCGGGAAGTGCGGCAATACAATGACAGGTGTATATGTGAAGAATTGGGCGAAATACGAAAGAATGTACATCGACCGTAAAAATACGGCCGGCGCAAAACATCCGGGCTGCGGCAGGAGAGTTAAGGCGGAAGGATTAGAAAAAGAAGTATGGGAACGGATCCGCAATTGGCTGAATCATCCGGCTGAAATCGCAGCCGCCGGCGAATCGGAAATGATAAAGCAGTCTTCTTTTGAAGAGGAAGAAATCGAACGGATCCGGTCTGAAATTGAAAAGACGAAGGAAGGCCGGAAGAGGCTACTCAAGCTTTTTGCGGATGGCCTGGACATTTCGGAAACGGAAATCCGGGAATCGTTAGAAGAATTGAAGGAAAGGGAAGAAGAACTTGAAAAAAGGCTGCGGGAATGGGAAGCTGTAAAAAAGCAAGAAGAAAATCAATTATTGAGCCAAAGGATCTATCAGGATGCCGTCCATTTTTATTTAAACAAAGGCGAAAACGAATTAACCTTCGAAGACAAGCGATCATTGATCTGGATGGTTGTCCGCGAAATCATAGTTTTTGAAGATCATATTGAAATCAAAACGTTCTAGCGTGAATCTAATGACATCGAGATCGAGATTTTGATGCATCTTCGCACCCTTAAAAAGACGAAAAAGGACGTCTCGCTCCATGATCCGATCGGACAGGACAAGGAAGGGAACGAAATCAGTCTGATCGACGTGCTCAAATCCGACTCGGATGACGTGATCGACACCATCCAGCTCAATATGGAACTGGAAAAGATCCAGAAGTATATATCCGTTTTGGATGAGCGGGAAAAGGAAGTGATAATCGGCAGGTTCGGGCTGGATACGCAAAAGGAAAAAACCCAGCGGGAAATCGCCAAGGAACTGGGCATCTCCAGAAGCTACGTTTCCCGGATCGAAAAGCGGGCGCTGATGAAAATGTTCCACGAGTATTACCGGGCGGAAAAGGAGAAAAGGAGCAATGAACAACAGGAAGAGGGATAGGCCCTTTTCCTTCTTTTTCTGATTCTGAAGGATCTGAAAATGTTAACGTATAATGAAATCCGCGATTATTCTTCGAACATGAACCGGTCGGGATCCGGCCGCCGAGATGCGGGCGAAAAGGTCCTGGTCCGGCCAGCGGAAAGGAAAGGGACGGCATCAACGATCAATAGCGGTGATGGTCGGCGCCCTTCTGAAACGCCGCCCCATTCTTCCGCATGTATAAAATTCTTCGGGGCACAGGATCAAACCAAAAATCAAATGGAGAAGGCATCCTGCAAATTCGTTCTCCACGACAATTTCCAGAAGAAGCCGCCTTCTCCCGGAGCGCTTTTTCCAGTTGAAATTCCGGCAATTGCGCGTGTATAATCAAGAGTATTCAAAGGGAGGGATTTTATTGGAAAAAGGTACATATGAAATGCGCTGGGATTTGGACGCCTTATTTCCGGGCGGAAGCGGGTCGGAGGATTTCCAACGGTATTTGGTGGAAATCCGGGAACAATTGGCCGGCCTGAAAGCACGGATCGAAGCACTCGATGAAACCGCGGATTTGGACCGGTTTTGCGAGATCGCCGACGGGATGGAGTCGGCAATCGTAAAAGTCCTTCAGGCCAATGCCTTCGTCGGCTGTTTGCTCGCCCAGAACACGGCGGACAAAAAGGCGGCGATGCTGCGCGGCCAAGTCTCGGAGGATCTTTCGGAATATTATCGTTTATTGGCCGTTTTAGACGAAAAAATAAAGGCCGTTGACGATTCCCTTTGGGAAGAATGGCTCAGGGACGGACGGCTCCGGGAGATCGCCTTTGTCCTCAACGAACGGAGGGAGCAGGCAAAAGAGAAACTTTCCGCTTCCGAAGAAGCGATCATCCAACATTTAAGCGTGGACGGCTATCAGGCTTGGGGAAATCTTTACGATCGGCTGGTCGGCGACATGGTCATCCCCGTGGAAGTAAACGGGGAAAAGAAAGGTTTGTCATGCGGCCAGGCGGAAAATCTCTTTTCCGACCCGGACCGGGAAGTGAGAAAAAGGGTGTTTGAAAGCTGGGAAAAGGCCTGGGCGGAAAAGGGCGACTATTTCGCGGAAGCCCTGAACCATCTCGCCGGGTTCCGGTTGAACGTCTACAAGTCCCGGAAGTGGGAGGATGTCTTAAAGGAACCGCTGATGCTGAACCGGATGAAAAGGGAAACATTGGCGGCCATGTGGTCGGCGGTCGAAGAAAACAAAGGGCCTTTCGTGGAATATTTAAACCGGAAGGCGAAGATGCTCGGCCTGGAAAAATTGTCCTGGTACGACTTGAATGCCCCATTGGGGAAGACCGAAAGAAAAATCCCCTACGCGGAAGCGGCGGAAACGGTCATCGCGCAATTCGGGAAATTCAGCGAACGGATGGCTTCTTTTGCGAAAAGGGCCTTCGAAAACCGCTGGATCGAAGCGGAGGACCGGCCCGGGAAGCAGCCCGGAGGGTTTTGCACCTCCTTTCCGGACAGCAGGCAAACGAGAATATTTATGACCTATTCCGGCACGCTTCCGAATGTGTTCACCCTCGCCCATGAATTGGGACACGCCTTCCATTCCCATGTCCTGGAGGAAGAACGGCCTTTCAACCGTTTGTACGGGATGAATGTGGCCGAGACGGCCTCCACCTTCGCGGAAATGATCGTCGCCGACCACGCCTTAAAAAACGCAAAGACGGATGAGGAAAAACTGTACTTATTGGATGATAAAATTGCCCGTTCCGTGACGTTTTTCATGAACATCCACGCCCGGTTTCTGTTTGAAACAAGGTTTTACGACGAACGGAAAAAAGGGCCGGTCAGCGTCCGACGGTTGAATGAAATCATGGAAGGGGCGCAAAAGGAAGCCTATTGCCATGCCTTGGCAGAGTACCACCCGCTCTTTTGGGCGTCCAAGCTCCATTTCTATGTGACGGACGTCCCCTTCTACAATTTTCCATACACCTTCGGCTATCTCTTTTCCATGGGCTTATACGCCCGTGCCCTGGAGGAGGGAAGGGGATTCGAAGGACGCTATATCGCCCTGCTGAAAGATACGGCTGCCATGACCGTGGAGGATTTGGCAAAAAAGCATCTGAACGCGGACCTGACAAACAAGGAGTTTTGGAATTCCGCCGCCCGCCTGTGCGCCCGGGACGTGGAGGAATTTCTTCGCCTTACGGAAAAATGGTCCTGATCGTTAACATTCAAGTCGCGCCGGATGTGCGCGGCTTATTTTGTAGGGAAACCGATTTTTTGGTATTTTTAGATAGCGGATGCCGAATCGGGGCGGGAGGGTGAGGCGGTCCTTGACGTGACGGGGAAAAACGCACAAAAAAAATATCCGGATGCGGCCGATGCTGCGCCCGATCGTTCAAACCGACTTTTTGATTTTATGGGATAAGGAACGGCGTTGGATTTCTTTTTCGATCAGCAGGATGAATTCTTTCGACAGTTTCAGTTCGACGGCTTTAAAATAGGATTCAATGAGAAGCTCGTCAGGCAAATGAACAAGGCCCACAGAATTTCACCCCCGTCCTGATTTTTTCCATGGCTTGTCATCCAGGTTAATATTTACTTTAGCAAATCCGGGCATATTGAACAACGGAGCAGTTATCCACAGGAAATTGTAGAAAACCTGTGAATAATTTGTTAATATTTAGGAAAAAACCTTGTTATTTCAAGGCGGAAATTGTGGATAGAATTATCCACAAATGTTGTAGGAAGCTTCCGATTGTCGAAAAGTTTTTTCCCCGTGTCGATTTTGCCGGGGATGTGTCGAAGCGTGATGCGGTACGGGTTCCCAGAAAGGAAGGGACGCTTTCGCCGGCGCGGGAAAAAACTTTTTCCGGGAAGCGAAGCTGACTTTTTTGGCTTTAAATGTTCAAGCGCGTCTACGGTTTGAAAACATCGAGGGCGGCGGGCGCTCCCGCGAAAGGGCAAAAACATCCGCCTTGAAATGAAATCCGATTCGCTTTTGAAATTTGGGCGGTTTTCTTGTATGATTAATTTTATGCCGATTCGCAATGAGGTGCAGGAAAGATGTTGAAAAAATTTCTGCCGAACGATTTCGTTCCATCGGTCCGGGACATTTCCCCGGAATATTTGAAGAAACGGGAGATCCAAGGAATCATCACCGATTTGGACAACACCCTCGTGGAATGGGACAGGTCCCTGGCCACACCGGATGTCCGGTCCTGGATGGAAAATATGAAGGCCCACGGCATCCGGGTCGTGATCGTCTCGAACAACTCCAAAAAGCGGGTCTTCGCTTTTGCCGACCCGCTCAACGTGCCCTTTGTCTGCAGGGCGAAAAAGCCCCTCGGCAAGTCCTTCCGAAAAGCGCTCGAGATCCTGGATTTGCCGAAGGAGAAAGTGGCCGTCGTCGGCGATCAGCTGCTGACGGACATCTACGGGGGGAACCGCAGCGGGTTTTTTACCATTTTGGTCGTCCCTGTCGCCCAATCGGACGGATTCATGACAAAAATCAACCGGATGATTGAAAGAAAGCTGTTCCGGTGGTTTGAAAAAAAGGGACTTTTCCCGTGGAAGGAGGGTGTACGTGGAAAAAGTGTTGACCTGTGAAGGCTGCGGCGCGCCGCTGCAGTCGGAAGACCCGAGCCGTGCCGGCTACCTTCCGGAATCGGCGCTGGCGGGGGGAAAACGGATTTGCCAGCGCTGCTTCCGGTTGAAGCATTACAACGAAAACACCGATGTGCCGCTGGATGATGGCCGCTTTTTAAAAATGCTGCATGAAATCGGCCAAAAAAAGGCCCTGTTCGTCAAGATCGTGGACATTTTCGATTTCAACGGCAGCTGGCTGCCGGGCATTCACCGGTTTGCCGGAAGGAATCCCGTATTACTGATCGGCAACAAGGCGGATCTTCTGCCGAAATCGGTGAATAAAGACCGGGTCGTCCAATGGATGCGAAGCGAGGCGAAACATTTGGGGCTGAAACCGGTGGACATCCTGTTGATCAGCGCGGAAAAGGGGTACCGCATCCGGGAAGCCATCGAGATGATCGATTATTACCGGAACGGCGGGGACGTGTACGTGATCGGCTGCACAAATGTCGGGAAATCGACGTTTATCAACCGGCTGGTGAAAGAAATCCGGGATGAGGATACGGGCATTACGACCTCGTTTTATCCCGGCACGACGTTGAACATCATCGAGGTGCCGCTGGAGGACGGGAAAACCCTGTATGATACGCCGGGAATCATCAACCATCACCAGATGGCCCACTATGTGGGGAAACGGGATTTAAAGATCATCACGCCGAAGAAGGAAATCAAGCCGAAGATATACCAATTGAACGACGGCCAAACCCTGTTTTTCGGCGGTCTGGCCAGGCTGGACTTCCTCAAAGGGGAGCGCACCCCCTTTACCTGTTATTTGTCCAATGATTTGCTCGTCCACCGGACCAAACTGGAAAGGGCCGACGAACTTTACGAAAATCAGAGGGGAAAACTGTTGTCCCCGCCCGGGGAAGAGGACCTCGACCGGTTTCCCCCTTTCTATCGGCAGGAATTTTCTATCAAGCGGGAAAAAACGGATATCGTCTTCTCGGGGCTCGGCTGGGTGACGGTGAACCGGCCGAACGTCGTCGTTGCCGCTTATGCGCCGAAGGGCGTCCATGTGTTTATCCGGAAATCGATTATTTAGGAGGGCAAACGGTGGCAAAGCTTTTCGGAATTATCGGCGATCCCGTGGAAAATTCCCTTTCCCCCGCCATTCACCGCCTCTTTTTTGACCAATGCGGAATCGACGCCGAATATCGGCGGTTCCCGGCGAAAAAGGAAGAGCTTCGGGAGAGGTTGCGGGAATTGAGAGAAAGGAACATTTCCGGATTCAATGTCACCCATCCGCATAAACAGGCGGTGATCGAATTTTTGGATGATATCGATTTGCCCGCAAAAGAGGCGGGCGCCGTCAATACCGTCGTTTGCAAAGGGGGGCGATGGATCGGCACGAACACGGACGGAACCGGCTTCATCGCTTCCTTGAAGGAACATGTCGCGGACATCGGGGAGATCAGCACGCTGATCATCGGTGCCGGAGGGGCGGCCAGGGCCATTTACCGCGCTTTGCTTGAAGAAGGGGCGAAAAGGATCGACGTGGCCAACCGCCATCCGGACCGTGCGGCATGGATGGTGGAGCGGTTGAACGGGGGGCGGGCCGAAAGCCGGGTGATGACGTTGGAAGACTGCGAACGGCGGCTTTCCGGATACGGCCTCGTCGTGCAAACCACCCCGGTGGGGATGGCGCCCCTGGACGGCCGGGCGCCCGTTTCTTTGCGGCATCTATCCGATAAGGCCCTGGTCATCGATATCATCTATCATCCGAAAGAGACCGTCTTTTTGCGGGAGGCCCGGCGGATGGGGGCGAAAACGGCAAACGGTTTGCCGATGCTCCTCCACCAGGCCGCTTTCGCCTTCCAAAAATGGTTCGGCCATCTTCCCGACATCGCCCCGGTCCGGGAAAAAATCGATCAAATATTGGAGGAAAGATCATGTTAACGGGCAAACAGAAACGGTTTCTCCGGGCAAAAGCCCATCATCTGCAGCCCATCTTCCAGGTGGGAAAGGGCGGAGTCAACGACAATTTGGTCGCCCAGGTGATGGACGCCCTGGAAGCCAGGGAATTGATCAAAATCCACGTGCTGAACAACTGTCCCCAGCCGGCGGATTCCGTCGCCTCCGAATTGGCGGAAAAAACCGGCGCGGAACTGGTGCAGACGATCGGAAAGACCATCGTTTTATATAAAGAATCTAAAGAAAACAAACAGATCGACTTGCCATAAGCCGGATGAAGGAGCGAGGGGATTTTCAATCCGCCGGCGGCCGGTATCATGAAATTGGCAAAGGATGAATGAAATGGGAAAAAGGATCGGCATTTTGGGCGGGACTTTCGATCCGCCCCACATCGGCCATTTGATCATCGCCGATGAAATTTTGCAGGCTTTCCGTTTGGAGGAAGTCCGCTTCATGCCCAATCATCTTCCGCCCCATAAAAAAAAGGACACGGACAGCACCGACGCGGACCGGTTGCACATGCTCCGGCTGGCGACGCAAGATCATCCCTTTTTTAAAATTGAAACGATTGAACTCGAACGGAAAGGCATATCCTACACCTATGACACGATGCGGCTCTTGAAAGCGAGGGAGCCGGACGCCGAATTTTTCTTTATCATCGGCGCGGACATGGCGGAATATTTGCCGAAATGGCATAAGATCGACGAACTCGTCAAGCTCGTCCAATTCATCGTCGTCAACCGTCCGGGACATCGCATGGAAACCGACTATCCGGTGAAGAAGGTGAATATCCCGGATATTTCTATTTCTTCATCGGTGATTCGCGCTAAAATAGAAAAAGGGGAATCGGTGCGGTATTTACTGCCCCGCCCCGTTTGGGAATATATTAAGGAGAAGGGATTGTATGGATCGAGATAAGGCGCTGGAAATGGTCAGGAAGCAATTGCCGGAAAAACGGTACGTCCATACGCTGGGGGTTGTCGAAACGGCGCTCCGCCTTTCGGAAAAATACGGCGGTGACGCAAAAAAAATCGAATTGGCGGCCATCTTCCACGACTACGCCAAATACCTGCCGGACGAGGAGATGCGGGAAATCATCGTAAAGGAAAACCTGCCCCGGCGGCTCCTCCGGTTCCACAGGGAGCTTTGGCACGCCCCGGTGGGCGCCTGCCTGGTGAAAAAGGAGGCCGGGATTAAAGACGAGGAGATTTTAAACGGCATCCGCTACCATACGACCGGCCGGGCCAATATGACCCTGCTGGAAAAAATCGTCTTTTTGGCCGATTACATCGAACCGGGGAGAAACTTTCCCGGAGTCGATCCGGTCCGCAAGCGGGCGGAAGAAAGTCTGGACGGGGCCGTTCTTCTGGCCCTGGAACAAACCATTTCCTTTTTGCTCTCCAAACATTCGAAGATTTATCCGGATACGATCGATGCCTACAACGATTTGATCGACAAATGCAAAGGAGGGGTTTCCGGCGAATGAATCCGCGTGAAAAGCTGGCTCTTGTTTACCGGGCGCTGGAAAACAAAAAAGCGGAAAACATTGTGGTTTTAAACATGCAGGGAATCTCCGTCGTCGCCGACTTTTTCGTCATCTGCCACGGCAATTCGGACAAGCAGGTTCAGGCCATCGCCCAGGAACTGAAGGAAAAGATCGGGGAATACGGCTTGCCGGCCAAGACGATGGAAGGATACGACGAAGCCAGATGGGTATTGGCCGATTTGGGGGATGTCGTCATCCATATTTTCCACCGGGAAGAAAGGGAGTATTACAATTTGGAGCGGCTGTGGGGGGACGCGAAGCGGGAAGATCTGGAAGATCTGAAGAGTGAAGCGGCGCCGTGATTTACCGCCATTTCGCCCAAGTGTACGACCTGGTCATGGATGAGGCCCCCTACGGCGACTGGATCGATTTTTTTCTGCGAAAGCAAAAAAAATATTGCCCCCACGGGAAAAAGGTGCTTGATTTGGCCTGCGGAACGGGGACCGTAACGATGATGCTCCATGAACGGGGATTTGAGGTGGCCGGGGCGGATCTCTCGGAAGAGATGCTTGCGGTCGCGGCGGAAAAATCCCTGGAAAAAGGCTACCGCATCCCTTTTTTTGCGCAAGACATGACCGCGATGGAAGATATCGGCCGTTTCGATATCGTCGTGATCTTCTGCGATTCCTTGAATTATTTGCGGGAAAAAGGGGATGTGGCCAAAGCCTTCGCCAACGTCCGCCGGCTTTTGAACGACGGGGGCCTGTTCCTCTTTGATGTCCACTCCCTTTACAAAGTGAACCGCTGGTATCCCGGAAAAACCTTCGCCTATAACGGTGAAGAAGTTTCCTATATTTGGAATTGCTTTCAAGGGGTTGAAGAGAACAGCGTGGAACATGAACTGACCTTTTTTGTCCGGGACGGTGAGGGGGAACTTTACCGGAGATTCGACGAGATCCATCTGCAGCGCACCTTTCCCCCTTCCGAATATGGGCGCATGCTGGAGGAGGCGGGGTTTGTTGTATTGGATATGGAAGGGGATTTCGGCGGCGAAGTGAAAGAGGAAAGCGAGAGGATCTTTTTTACCGCCAAAAGGGAAGGCTGAAGGAGAAAAAGGAAGAAAATTCTTTTTTCGCGGCTTCGGAAGCCTTCCCTTCCCCTTGCAATTTTTTTGAGAAAAAGAAGGAATTTTCCCTTCCCTATGGAATTTTAACAGTAGACGCTTCCCGGGTTCCGTTCGGCAGACGCCCCGGTTTACGGATTTTCGAAGGCTTTTTCGATCCCCTTCACATCTTCCCGGAATTTGTCCGCGGTTGCGGTGAACACCTTTCCGAACAGCTCCTGCAAATTGGCCTCCTCCAGCACCTTGATTCCCTCGCCGGTAATGCCTCCTTTTACCGTCACTTTTTCCTGCAACGATGCCAAGGAATAATAGTTTTTCTCCAGCAGATTTCCCATCCCGACGAACATTTCCGCCGCAAGAAGCGAAGCGATTTCCCTTTCGATGCCGGTCTTTTCGGCCGCCGCTTCGATAAATTGCTGCAAAATATAACTGAAGAAGGCGGGCCCGCAGCTTACGATATCGGATGCCACCCGCGTCCATTCCTGCCTGATGGCCACCGGAATCCCGATATGGGAGAGGAGCTCGTAGATTTTCTCTTCCCATTCCTTCGAACAGTTGGTTCCCGCTGTGATCAGGCAGCAGCCGGATAATGCCCGGTTCGTGATGCTGGGAATGGCCCGGATGCAGGAGCAGGGCAGCGCCTTCTCCAGCTGTTCCGGCGTGACCGGGCTCGTGATCGACACGGCGCATTTGTCCTTCGTAAAATATTTCCGGTTTTCTTTCAAAAACCGGGGAAAATCGTGAGGCTTAATGGCGATGAAGATCACGTCGCATTTGGCGATCACATCCGCCGGTCGGTCTTCGACGCGGATGAGCGGGTAGCTTTCCCGCAGCCTTTCCGCCTTTTTCCGGGTCCGGTTGGAAACGTGAATCTGTTCCTGTTTCGCCGCTTTCCCCTCAATCAACGCTTCCGCAAGGATTGTCCCCATGTTTCCCGTACCAATGACACCGATCCGCACACCTTTCCCTCCAAAAAGAATTATTCATAAAAGGTTATGCTAAGGTTCCGGATGAATATGACGAAGGAAAAAGAAACCGAAGGGAGTGGACGGAAGGATTGAAGTTGGAAAAATTTCGCGAGAAACGATGGCTCCTGTGGCTTCCGCCGGCGGCCGTCCTTTTGTTCTTCCTTTTCCGTCCGGAAGCGGACATCCCATGGGCGCCGGAACCGGAGGCGAAAAGCGCCCAGGATGCCCTGGAGGCTGCCGATGCTCCGGATGAAAGGGGCGTTGCCCAGGATGAAGCGGGTGATGCCGGGAAGGAAGAACCGGAAGGGTGGAAGGTCGATGTGAAAGGGGCGGTGAAAAAACCTGGGGTCTATGCGGCCTCCCGATCCGACCGGGTGTTGGATCTCATCGAGCGGGCCGGCGGATTCGCGGAAGACGCGGACCGGGAAAAGATCAATCTGGCGCAGAAAGTGGCCGACGAAATGGTCATTTATGTCCCGAAGATCGGGGAGGAAATGCCGGATTTTTCGGGAGGAACGGCCGGGACCGGGGCGAACGGCGGGGAGGGCGGCGGGGCCGAAAAAGTGAACATCAACACCGCCGACGAAAGCCTTTTGCAAACCTTGCCGGGCATCGGGCCCGCAAAGGCGAAGGCGATCATCGAATACCGGGAGGAGAACGGGCCCTTCCGCTCCGCGGAAGACATTAAAAACGTCTCCGGGATCGGGGAAAAGACCTTCGAAAAAATAGCCGGCCATATATCGGTAAAATAGCCGGTATGGTAAAATTTTATTGATATCTTTCGACAAAATCACAGCGAACACAGGGGGCGGATGAACGTGGAACGGATTTCATGGGATCAATATTTTATGGCCCAATGCTATTTGCTTTCTTTGCGGAGCACCTGCACGAGGCTGATGGTGGGCGCGACGATCGTCCGGGACAAGCGGATCATCGCCGGCGGTTATAACGGATCGATCGCCGGGGGCGACCATTGCATCGACAAAGGCTGCTACATCATCGACAACCATTGCGTGCGGACGATCCACGCGGAAATGAATGCCATCCTGCAATGCGCCAAATTCGGGGTGCCGACGGAAGGCGCGGAAATCTACGTGACCCATTTCCCCTGCCTGCAATGCAGCAAGGCGATCATCCAGGCCGGCATCCGAAAGGTTTACTACGGGGAGGATTACCATAACCACCCCTTCGCCGTCGAATTGTTTCAACAGGCGAATGTCCATGTGGAAAAAGTGAAGTTGGAAACGGACGCCATCGATATTAAATTGCCCTGGAAAAGATGAAAGGGTGATCTCCGATACCTTACGGTTTCCTCGCCTGCCTGGCCCTTTCCCTCCTGCTCGCCGTCTTCGCCTATCACCGGCCGGAAACGGGGCTCATCGCCCTCCTCGCCTTTCTCCACATCGTTCGCGGAAAAATGCCGAAGGGCTGTTTTCTCCTGCTGGTGCTGTGCCCGGCCGGATGGTATGCCTTTTTTTCCCTTCAGCATGCCGCCCTATTGCCGGACGCCCACGAAGAAACAAGGCTTTCCATCCCTTTGCGTTTCCTTGATTATCCGGAATATGACGGCGACCTGATGCGGGCGGAAGTGAAGACGGAAACGGGGGAAAAATGGCTCTTGCGTTACCGGTTCAAAAACCGGGATGAAAAGAAGAGGTGGCAGGATGTTCTCGGACCCGGGTCCGTCTGCCGGATCAGCGGCGTGAAAAAGACGCCCGGGGAGCCGAAAAATGACAACCTGTTCAACTACCGGCTCCATTTGGCTTCGCAGCGAATCTTTTTCCTTTTTGATGCGGAGGCCATGTCCGCCGGAAGCTGCGGACACGGCAGGAAGACTTTTCCCGAATGGTTGAAAGGGATCCGAAAAAAAGGGATGGAAACGGTGAAAGGCCATTTTTCCGAAAGGGCGGCGCCCTTGGTGAACGCCCTCCTGTTCGGCGATCAAGGGGAGCTGGACGAACGGACCGCGGGGAGCTACCGAAGGCTGGGAATCTCCCATCTCCTCGCCATATCCGGCCTGCATGTCACCATATTGGCGGGGCTCTTCTACTTTTGCTTATTGAGGATCGGGATGGTTCGGGAACGGGTGAGGAACTTGCTTCTTGTCCTGCTTCCCTGCTACGCCCTGTTGGCGGGCGGTTCCCCTTCCGTCGTCCGGGCGGTGATGATGGCCTGGACGGTCCTGTTTTTATCCCGTTGGCGCGGACAGATCCACCCCATGGATTCCCTCGGATTATCCCTCATCCTTTTCCTCTTGGCCAATCCCTTCGCCGTTTACCACGCCGGTTTTCAGCTTTCCTATTTGGTTACGGCCGGTTTATTGCTTTCGAAGGGGATCATCCTTCGGAAAGAAGGCTTCCTGCGGCAAAATTTTGCCGTCTCCGCGGTGGCTTTCCTCGTTTCCCTGCCGGCGGTCCTGTACCATTTTTACCAAGTCTCCCTTTTGAGCTTATGGATGAACCTCCTGTTTGTTCCCCTTTATACCGCGGCACTTATCCCCCTGAGCCTGTTTTCCCTTTTGCTGCTCCTCGTCCTTCCCGGGGCGGGCTCCCTTTTTGCCGGCTTGTTTTCCCGGCTCGTCGAATGGACGAATGCAACCGCCGAATTTTTTGCGGACAGGGACCGGTTTGTTCTTGTCCTCGGAAGACCGGAAGGATTCGTCCTTATCTGTTATTTCCTTTCCGCGGTCTTGTTTTTCGGACTTCTCGAGAAAAGGGGGGATTGGAAGCGGATGGCGTTTTGCCTCCTGTTTCCGATATTCGTGCATCTTTTCGCGGTGAAATATTCGTTCGTCGGGGAAGTGACGATGATCGATGTCGGCCAGGGGGATTCGATCCTCATCCGCCTTCCGTTGCAAAAGGCCGTTTATTTAATCGATACCGGGGGAGTGCTCCGCTTTCCGAAGGAGGAATGGGCCGAGCGAAAAAACGCGTACGATCCGGGGGAATATATCGTCGTCCCCTATTTAAAGAGCAAAGGGATCGGCACGATCGACAAGCTGATTCTCACCCATGGGGACGCCGACCACATCGGTTCCGCCCGCACCATTCTCGAGGAATTGAGGGTGAAGGAAGTCGTCGTCGGAAAAACGGCGAACCGGAAGCCGATGGAGAAGGAATTGATGGAAGCGGCAAGGCGAAAGGGCGTGAAGGTGACGGAGGCGTTCCAAGGAACGGGATGGGAAAAGGGGGGAATCCCTTTTTACGTGCTGTTTCCGAAACCGCTGGCGGAATCCGGGAACGATTCGTCCATCGTCCTTTTTGCCCGCATCGGCGGGAAAAACTGGCTGTTCACCGGAGATTTGGGGACGGAAGGGGAAAACCGGCTGTTGACCGACTATCCGAAACTGAAGGCGGATGTATTGAAAGTGGGCCATCACGGAAGCGAAACCTCATCTTCGGAACGGTTTTTAAAGGCAATCGGCGCGAAGACGGCCCTCATTTCCGCCGGTGAAAACAACCGTTACGGCCATCCCCACCAAGTCGTCCTCGATCGGTTAAGGAAGCGAAGGATGGCCATTTACCGGACGGATGTCCAGGGGGCCATTACCTACCGGTTTTTTCTCGGGAAAGGGTATTTCCGCACCTGGAAGGGGGACGGGGGAAAAACGGCCCTTGATCAGGCACCGTAAAAAGAAACGGTTCATATGGTAATAACAAAAAGAAAAGGCTGCCTTTCCGGCAGCTTTTCTTTTCCGAAGGACCGCCTTTAGGAGCCTAAAATTTTAATGACGGTGGCAATGATGAAAATGGTGGCAAAAAAGCCGAAGGACACGATAAAACCGACAACCGAGTCGATGAAATCATTCCGCTTCGATTGAACGTCCTTTTCAAATTCGTTCACAATGACCCCTCCTATTTCTCCTTTTTAGTATATCGGAAAAGCGGAAAAAAATCCACAAGGATCGAAGGGCTTTTCCTCCCTTGACAAGAGTTGTCACTAATATTCCAAAATGGTTTGCGGAAAATAAAGAATACCGTTGAAAGAAAAGTTCCTAGGGCTTTTTTTTCAACGTTCATCATAAAACGGGGAACCGGCCATTTTCCGGTTCCCTCCGCTTGCTTCTTCCCCTTTCCCTCTTTTACGATTAAAATAGAAACGAAAAAAGCGGAAACGGGGAGACAGGGCATTGATTTTCGATGTTTGGAAACAAATCGCGGACAACCAGTTGGAGCCATTATACTTAGTATATGGAGAAGAATCGTTTTTAATCAAGGAAACGGTAAGTTTCATCCTGAATCGGGCGCTGCAGAACGGGTCCGATGAATTTCAGCATGCCCGTTACGACCTGCGGGAAATCCCCGTCGAAGAAGCCGTCGAGGACTGTTTGACCGTTCCTTTTTTTGGCGAAAGGAAGGTCGTGGTCTTTGAAAATCCGTTTTTCTTGACGGCGGAAAATGAAAAAGCCAAGGTGCAGCATGATTTGGAAAAGCTCAGCGAATATGTGAAAAATCCCAATCCTTCTTCCGTCGCCGTTTTCCTCGCCCCTTATAAAAAGCTGGACGAACGGAAAAAATTGACGAAACTCCTGCTGAAGTCCTCCGTTGTCGTTCATGCCAAACCGCTGACGGAGAAGGAAATGGAAAAATGGATCAAATTGCAGGTGGAAGCGGGAGGAAAACGGATCAGCGGCCGGGGGATTTTGGCCCTGCTCCATTACGTCGGCCCCAATCTTCAGCTTTTGAAAAACGAAATCGAAAAACTGCTGCTGTACGGGGAAGAAAACATCACCGAGGAAACGGTGGAGAAGACGGTCTCCTTCCAGTCGGAGCAGAATGTCTTCCTGCTTGCGGACAAGGTGGTGAAGAGGGATCTGCCGGGGGCCTTATCGGTATATGATCAGCTGATCAAACAAAACGAGGAACCGATCAAGATTTTGGCTGCCTTGGCTTCCCAGTTCCGGTTTCTGTTTCAGGTGAAAGTCCTGTTGAAAAAAGGCTACAGCCAGTCCCAGCTCGCAAGCATGCTGAAAGCCCACCGCTTCCGGGTGAAGATGGCGGCGGAACAGGAAAAATATTTTTCGGAAGAGGACTTGCTCCGCATTTTGGACCAGCTTTCCGAACTGGATTACCGGATGAAGAGCAGTTCGGCCAATCGCGAGCAAATGCTGGAACTGTTTTTTATCAAAAATCTGTAGCTTTTTTGGTTTTCGAAAGTCCCGCTTCCTTCATGGCCGTGCCTGCAAGCCTCTGCCAAACGGTGTTTTTCCTTGCAAAAGCGGCGGGCTGCAGGCCCCATCGCCCGGACCCGCGATGCCGGAACCGCCGTGGGGCGAAGCGATCCAGCCGGGCTTCCCGTCTATGGGTTGCTCCGGCTTTTTTGCTGCGGCCGGTCAAGTTCTGTCCGTTCTAAAAACGTTTTTTTAGCGCCGGGTTTGCAATTTGTGATTGAATTGTGCTGGACGGGATATGCACTTCGCTCCGTTCGCAGGCTGGGGCGTAGGGCAAAAAGGGGCAATGGTTTGCCGCCGGCGGCCCATATTACAATCGGGCGTCCCATTCAAAGAATGGCAAGAGGATGCCGGGCTTTGAAATCCGGAGGTCCGAATTAAAAGATTTCGTTTCTTGGATCACAAGACGTTCTTTGGGCGCCGCTGCATAAAAAAAAGAAAATCTGGCGGGCGCCAAATTTTCTTTTTTTAGCTGATCAACGCGTTGACTTTTTTGGCAAGACGGGATTTATGGCGGTTGGCCGTATTCTTGTGGATCAATCCCTTGGTCACCGCTTTATCCAATTTGCGAACGGCCAATTTCAGCGCTTCTTTGGCGGCTTCCGCATCTTGGTTGGCCACCGCGATTTCCACTTTCTTCATCGCCGTGCGCATGGCGGATTTCATGGAAGCGTTGCGCGCTGTCCGTTTTTCGTTCGTTCTGATCCGTTTCTCCGCGGATTTCGTGTTTGCCATCCTGTCACCTCCTAGCCGAATGCGAATATCGGTTTGTTCAATTGCTTCGCTATACGATAAGAACAAATGTTATTCTACCAAAGGATGGGAAAGAATGCAACAGGAAACGGAAACCTCTCGGAAAGGAAAAAACGTTCGGACGAAAGAGTGTCGATTTCCTTCCTCCGTTCGAAAAGATTTCTCCGCTGCCCGGAATAAATCGGTCAAAAAATGTTTTTTTGTGAAAAGGATTCCCCGTTGCCTGGCCCATTTCCCGCCTCCTTCCCCATGAAAAAAGCCGATCCGTTACTCCTCCCTTGCAAAGGCAACCATCCCTATTTTCCAATGACCGAGAAAACGCGATCACCATGCCGCGATTGCGCTGCAAAGGCAACCATTCCGATCTTCCCCCGGAACGGAAAAGGAGCGGACATCAAAAGCCGCCCCTCTTGCCGGTATGAACGGGGGCAAAGAAGGAAAAACTGTACATATCTCAGCTTCAGATTCGGAAAGGATCGGATGAAAATTGGACAAAGGAATGGATCTTTACTCCGTACGCACCGATTTGGCGCTTGAAGCGAAGGACATGGTTGCGGAAAGGGCGGACAATCAGGCCGCCTTGGAAGGCGTCACCGTCAAGGAAAGAACGGAAAAAGGGATCAAAGTTTCGGAAGTCGTCATCGACGAAAGGGCCGCGAAAGAGATCGGAAAGAAGCCGGGAAATTACATCACCCTGGAAGCGATCGGCGTCCGGGAGCAGGACGAACGGATCGAAAAGGACGCCCAAGAGATCTTTGCGAAGGAATTGGCGCTCCTGCTGAAAAGGTCCGGCATCTCTGAAGAAGCCTCCTGCCTGATCGTCGGCCTCGGCAACTGGAACGTGACGCCCGATGCCCTCGGCCCCCTCGTCTGCGAAAACGTCATCGTGACCCGCCATCTCTTTGAACTTCAACCGGAAACGGTCCGCGACGGCTACCGGCCGGTTTCCGCCCTTGCCCCGGGCGTGATGGGGTTGACCGGCATCGAGACGAGCGATATTGTCTTCGGCGTCGTCCAGAAGACGAAACCGGATTTCCTCATCGTCATCGACGCCCTGGCTTCCCGGTCGATCGAGCGGGTAAATGCGACCATCCAGATATCCGACAGCGGCATCCACCCCGGATCGGGGGTGGCCAACAAAAGGAAGGAATTGAGCAGGGAAACGATCGGCGTCCCGGTCTTCGCCGTCGGCGTCCCGACCGTGGTCGACGCGGTGACCATCGCCAGCGATACGATCGATTTTCTCCTGAAACATTTCGGCCGGGAAATGAAGGAAGGGAACCGGCCGTCCCGGGCATTGGCCCCCGCCGGGCTGACCTTCGGGAAAAAACGGGTGCTGACCGGGGAAGACCTTCCCGCCGAAGAGGAAAAAAAGACCTTCCTGGGGGTCGTCGGCACGCTGGGCGAGGAAGAGAAAAGGCAATTGATCCGGGAAGTGTTGAACCCTTTGGGCCATAACTTGATGGTGACGCCCAAGGAAGTGGACGTGTTCATGGAAAGAATGGCCAACCTTTTGGCCGCAGGGATCAACGCCGCTTTGCATGAGGCCATAAACCGGGACAACGCCGGATTCATGACCCGCTGATCGTCCTATTCCGACGATTTCTTTCATATGGATAAAATAAGATCTTTTCGACGGGTGATCCCATGTTTCGATTCTTTTGCAAATGTCTGTTTGTCGCCTGTTTGCTGTTTATCGGCGTCATTCTCGGGATGCAGGAAGCCAATGAAGGGTTAAAAAAAATGAAAGGATACGACGACCCCCGTTTCGGAGACGTGTTTTCCGTCGAAGAAGGCCATGGGGAAAACTACGAGGCGACCGTTTTCGGGCAAAGCGTCGTCAGCCATGATCCGGAGGGCAAGGGGACCGGGCTGAAAGAAACCAAAGGCTTCGATTTCTTTTCCGAAATGGGGAAAAAAGCGTCAAAAGCCGTCTCCGATTTCGTTTCCTACCTTTTGTCCTTTTTGGAATGAAAGGTTAAGGTCGGACCGGGGGAGGGAAGGGCGGCCGGATCTGGAGTGCGTCCGGCCCTTTCTTTTTATTGAATATGGCCGGGGCTATTGCTATAATCTAAACTAGTGATTTTGCCCATTGTTGCAGGAGTGAACGGAATGAACGCAAAAGACAGGCGGGACCGCCAATCGAGGATCCGGAATTTTTCCATCATCGCCCATATCGACCACGGAAAATCCACCCTCGCCGACCGCATTTTGGAAAAGACCCACGCCTTGACCGCCAGGGAAATGCGGGAACAGCTACTGGATTCGATGGATCTGGAGCGGGAGCGGGGGATCACGATCAAATTGAACGCGGTCCAGTTAAAATATCGGGCAAAGGATAACCGGGAATATATTTTTCATCTCATCGACACGCCGGGCCACGTGGATTTCGCCTATGAGGTTTCCCGCAGCCTGGCCGCCTGCGAAGGGGCGATCCTGGTCGTCGACGCGGCCCAGGGGATCGAAGCGCAAACGCTGGCGAATGTTTATTTGGCCTTGGACAACGATTTGGAAATCATCCCCGTCATCAACAAGATCGATCTTCCCAATGCCGACCCGGAACGGGTTCGGAAGGAGATCGAAGACGTCATCGGCCTGGACGGGAACGATGCGATCCTCGCATCGGCGAAAACGGGGCAGGGCGTCGATGAGATCCTGGAGCGGATCGTCGAACGGATCCCCGCGCCCGAAGGGGATCCCGACGCCCCGCTGAAGGCGTTGATCTTTGACTCCCTGTACGATTCCTACCGGGGGGTGATCGCCTACATCCGGGTCGTCGACGGAACGGTGAAACCGGGCGACCGGATCAAGATGATGGCAACGGGAAAAGAATTTGAGGTCGCGGAAGTGGGCGTGTTCACCCCGAAACCGGAAAAACGACCGGAGCTCTCCGTCGGAGACGTGGGCTACCTTACCGCTTCGATAAAGAACGTCAGCGACACGCGGGTCGGGGATACGATCACGAACGCAGACCGCCCGGCGGACAAGCCCCTTCCCGGTTACCGGAAGCTGAATCCGATGGTTTATTGCGGCCTTTACCCGGTGGATTCCGCCCGGTTCGATGATTTGCGGGAGGCTTTGGCAAAGCTGCAGCTCAACGATTCCTCCCTCCAATACGAACCGGAAACGTCCAGCGCCCTCGGATTCGGTTTCAGGTGCGGATTTTTGGGGCTTTTGCACATGGAAATCGTCCAGGAACGGCTGGAAAGGGAGTTCGGCATCGATCTCATCACCACGGCGCCGAGCGTGATTTACCACGTCCATTTGACGGACGGGACGGTCCTGAAAATCGACAACCCGTCCAATATGCCCGAACCGCAAAAGATCGACCATATCGAGGAACCGATGGTCCGCGCGTCCATCATGGTTCCGAACGATTTCGTCGGTTCGGTCATGGAGCTTTGCCAAAAGAAGCGGGGAAGTTTTAAGGACATGCAATATTTGGATGAGACCCGCGTCCTCATCTCCTATGAAATACCTTTATCGGAAATCATCTTCGACTTTTTCGACCAGTTGAAGTCAAGCACGAAGGGATATGCTTCCCTCGATTACGAATTGCTCGGCTACAAACCTTCCAATCTTGTGAAAATGGACATTTTGCTAAACGGGGAAAAGATTGACGCCCTGAGTTTCATCGTTCACCGGGACGCGGCCTATGCCCGGGGGAAGGCGATCGTGGAAAAATTGAAGGATTTGATTCCCCGCCAGCAATTTGAAGTTCCCGTTCAGGCGGCCATCGGCAACCGGGTGATCGCCCGCTCGACGATAAAAGCGATGCGGAAGAACGTGCTGGCCAAATGTTACGGCGGCGACGTCTCGCGGAAACGGAAGCTGCTGGAGAAGCAAAAGGAAGGCAAGAAGCGGATGAAGCAAGTCGGATCCGTCGAAGTGCCCCAGGAAGCGTTTATGGCCGTATTGAAAATTGAGGAATGATGACGGGATCATGAGGTTAGCGGCTGGGAACTCCTGCTGGCCTCTTTTTTCATTTGCCCGGGAGAAGGTAGTGATGCCCTTGATCAGAGCAATGTATATCCATATTCCCTTCTGCACCCACATTTGCCACTATTGCGATTTCAACAAAGTATTTTTGAAGGGGCAGCCGGTGGATCAATATTTGGAAGCCTTGCGGAAGGAGATCGCCATCGTTTTTCGCGAACACCCCCCTGCCGCCTTGGAGACGGTGTATATCGGCGGCGGGACGCCGACGGCCTTATCGGAGAAGCAGCTGAACCGCCTGATGGATATCATCCATTCCTTCGTGGACGCGGGAAAACTTAAGGAATTTACCGTCGAGGCGAACCCGGGGGATTTGACCGGGGAGAAATTGGCCATATTAAAAGCGGCCGGCGTCAATCGTTTGAGCATCGGCGCGCAAAGTTTCAACGACAGCCTCTTGGAAAGGATCGGCCGCACCCACCGGGCCAAGGACGTTTATGAGGCGGTAGAACAGGCCAGGAAAAGGGGATTTGAAAACATCAACATCGATCTCATGTACGCCCTTCCCGGGCAGACGGCATCCGACGTCCTCCGCTCCCTGGACCATTTGTTCCGCCTGGATGTGCCCCATTGTTCCGCCTATTCTTTAATCGTCGAGCCGAAAACCGTATTCTATAATCTGCTGAGAAAAGGGATGCTGGCCCTCCCGGCCGAGGATGAGGAGGCCGACATGTATGAGAGGATCATGGAGGAAATGGAAAAACGCGGCCTGCATCAATATGAGATCAGCAATTTCGCGAAAAAGGGCTTTGAAAGCATGCATAACCGGATTTATTGGGACAACGAAAATTATTACGGCTTCGGGGCGGGCGCCCACAGCTACATCGGCGACCGGAGAATAGCCAACATCGGTCCGGTGAAAAAATATATCGAGAAGCTGGAGGCGGGACAGCTTCCGGTCAGGGAGGAGCAACGGCTGTCGCTCCGCGAACGGGTGGAAGAAGAGATGTTCCTCGGCTTGAGGAAAACGGAAGGCGTGTCGGTTGCGAAATTTGAAAAAAAATTCGGCTTTTCCCCTTTTGCCTGGTACGGGGAGCGGATCCGCAGGCTGGAGGAGGAAAACCTTCTCGCTTTCGAAGGGGGGAAAATCCGGCTCACCAAGAAGGGAAAATTGCTTGGGAACGTGGTTTTCTTGCAGTTTTTGGTCGGAGGTTAAACATTGACAGATTGCCGCTGATTTGATAATTTATTTATAGGTTTAGCACTCGGGGTCAAAGAGTGCTAATAGGAGTGATCGTCATGTTGACAGACCGGCAATTGCTCATCTTACAGGTCATCATTGATGATTTCATTCAATCCGCCCATCCGGTCGGATCCAAGACTTTGGCGAAGAAAGGGACGCTGTCCCTGAGCTCGGCCACGATCCGGAATGAGATGGCGGATCTGGAAGAGTTGGGATATATCGAAAAGACGCACACTTCATCGGGCAGGGTGCCCTCCGAAAAAGGATACCGGTTTTACGTCGATCATCTGCTGTCGCCGCAAAAATTGAACAACGAGGAAATGGAATCGATCCGTTCCCTCTTTATGGAACGGGTTTATGAATTTGAAACGATCGTGGAAAGGTCGGCCCATGTCCTCTCCGAACTGACGGATTATACGGTGATCGTTCTCGGTCCGGAGGTGAAGGACCACAAGGTCAGCCGGCTGCAGATCATTCCGTTGAACGAAGAAATGGCCGTGGCCATCATTGTGACGAACACGGGCCATGTGGAGAAAACCATTTTCTCCATACCGCCCAATACGAAGCCCGGCGACATCGAAAAGATCAACAATATCCTGAACAGCAAACTGATCGGCGTGCCTTTGCTGGAACTGAAATCCCGGCTGAACGAGGAGACTTACTCCCTGCTGCGGAAGCATCTCGATAACGTGATGATCATCGATGCGCTGAACGATGTGTTAAATTTGCCGCTGAACGATCAGGTGTTTTACGGCGGCAAAACGAACATGCTGAAACAGCCGGAATTTCAGGATTTCGAAAAAATCCAGAAGCTGTTTGATTTCATCGAGGAAAACCAGGGCTTTTTCCATTTGTTGAAGAAGATGCCGAACGGGATCCAGGTGCGGATCGGAAAGGAAATCAACGTGCGGGAGATGGATCAGTGCAGCCTGATCACCGCGACATACAGCATCGGGGATGAGCAATGCGGCACGATCGCCATCCTCGGACCGAAGCGGATGAACTACGGGAAGGTCATTTCCCTCTTGAATATTTTCAGCAATAAATTGACAAACGTTTTAACGGAACTCTATTACGGGAAAAGGAAAGGATAGACAGGAAAGATCTTTCTGTCCTGTCTATTTTCTTTGATCTTTGGAGGTGGAAAGGAACCTTGTCAGAAGAGAAATTGGACGCTTTCGCCAACCGGGAGGAGACTGGGAAGGAAGAACCCGGCTCCGAAATCGCGCCCGGGAAGGAGGCGGAGCGAATGGAAGCTGCCGAATCGGAGACAAACGCCGGACCGGACAAAAACGGGGAGGAAACCCGGGAACCTTCCCCCAATGAACCGCCGGCGGAAGGTTTAAAGGACGAAGGAAAGGAGCAAGCTGAAGAGAAAAAAGAAGGGGAAGCGAAGGAAAATCCCGAAACGGAACAACAGGCTGACGGGGAAACCGCAAAGGCGGAAGGGGAAGCCGAGAAATTACATAGGGAGAAGGAACAATTGGAACAACAAATCGATGAACTGAAAAGGGAACTGGAAGAAAAAGACAACCGGTATTTGCGGCTGTACGCCGATTTTGAAAACTACAAGAGAAGAACCCGAAACGAAATCGAAGCGATCAAGAAATATCAGGCCCAGGATCTCATCGCCGATCTTCTGCCGGCGATCGACAATTTTGAAAGGGCGCTGAAAAGCGAAGCGAAAAGCGACGACGCAAAGAACATCCTGAAAGGCATCGAAATGGTTTACCGGGGGATGATGGAGGCCTTGGCCAAGGCGGGCGTCAAACCGATCGAAGCCGTCGGCCAAGCGTTCGATCCCCGTTATCACCATGCCGTCATGCAGGAAAAGAGCGAAGACCATCCATCGAACGTCGTCCTAGAAGAATTCCAGAAAGGATATATGCTGAAGGACCGGGTCATCCGGCCTTCGATGGTAAAGGTTAGCGAATAATGACATTCTTCGGAAAATGGAGGTTGGGAAAATGAGCAAAATTATCGGTATCGATTTGGGAACCACCAACTCTTGCGTCGCCGTTCTGGAAGGCGGAGAACCGAAGGTCATCCCGAATCCGGAAGGGAACCGCACAACCCCCTCTGCCGTGGCCTTTAAAAACGGCGAACGCCTGGTGGGCGAAGTGGCAAAAAGACAGGCAATCACGAACCCGAACACGGTTCTTTCCATTAAAAGACATATGGGCACCGATTACAAAGTGGAAATCGAAGGGAAAAAATACACGCCTCAAGAGATTTCCGCGATCATCTTGCAATATTTGAAATCCTATGCGGAGGACTATTTGGGAGAGCCGGTGAAAAAGGCCGTCATCACCGTTCCCGCCTACTTCAACGACGCGCAAAGACAGGCGACGAAGGATGCCGGACGAATCGCCGGCCTGGAAGTGGAACGGATCATCAACGAACCGACGGCCGCCGCTCTCGCCTACGGCTTGGACAAAGAGGATGACCAAACGATCCTCGTCTTCGACCTCGGAGGCGGTACGTTCGACGTATCGATCCTCGAACTGGGCGACGGGGTATTTGAAGTGAAGGCGACCGCGGGCGATAACCATCTCGGCGGCGATGACTTCGACCATGCGATCATGGACTACCTCATCGAAGAATTTAAGAAGGAACACGGCGTCGATCTTTCCAAGGATAAAATGGCCCTGCAGCGGCTGAAAGACGCGGCGGAAAAGGCGAAAAAGGATCTTTCCGGCGTCACGAGCACGCAAATTTCCTTGCCCTTTATCACCGCCAATGAGTCCGGGCCCCTCCACCTGGAAACAACATTGACCCGGGCGAAATTCGAAGAACTGACCGCCCACCTCGTCGAAAGAACGTTGGGCCCGACCCGCCAAGCGTTAAAGGACGCCGGTCTGACGCCGGCCGACATCGACAAGGTGATTTTGGTCGGCGGTTCGACGCGGATTCCCGCCGTTCAGGAAGCGATCCGCAAGGAAATCGGCAAGGAACCCCATAAAGGGGTCAACCCGGACGAAGTCGTCGCCATGGGCGCCGCCATCCAAGGCGGGGTCATTTCCGGCGACGTCAAGGACGTGGTCCTTCTGGACGTCACGCCGCTGTCGCTGGGGATTGAAACATTGGGCGGCGTCTTTACAAAACTGATCGAAAGGAATACGACGATCCCCACGTCCAAATCGCAAATTTTTTCCACCGCAACGGATAACCAAACGGCCGTTGAAATCCACGTCCTGCAGGGCGAACGTCCGATGGCGGCCGACAACAAATCCTTGGGCCGGTTCGTGCTTTCGGACATCCCGCCGGCACCCCGCGGCGTTCCGCAAATCGAAGTCACCTTCGACATCGACAAAAACGGGATCGTCAACGTGAGCGCCAAAGATTTGGGCACCGGCAAACAGCAAAAAATCACGATCAAGTCCAACAGCGGTTTGACGGAAGAAGAAATTCAACGGATGATCAAAGAAGCGGAGGAAAACGCGGAAAGAGACCGCAAGCGGAAGGAAGAAGCGGAACTGAAAAACGCCGCGGACCAGCTGATCTTTACCACCGACAAGACGTTGAAAGAGGTGGAAGGAAAGGTTTCGCAGGATGAAATCAATCGGGCCAAAGAGGCGAAGGAAGAATTGAAGAAGGCCCTCGAGAAAAACGACATCCAAGAAATCCGCACGAAAAAAGACAAATTGCAAGAGATCATCCAAAACATTTCCGTCAAATTGTATGAACAAACCGCCAACCAATCCCAAACCCAAACGGGAGGGCAAACCGGCAAAAAACCGGACGACAACGTGGTCGACGCGGAATATAAAGAAGTGGACGACAACAAATGATCAACGACTCCTCAGCGGAAAAGTCAAAGTCAATCCAATGGCTTTGACTTTTTCGTTCTGAGGAAAGGAGAAGAAGAGGCGGATGCCTGGGAAAATGCGAGACGGCCTGGACGGTTTGCACCTCCCGAAAACCGGGAAAACGGATGATTTCCGGGAAAGGGAAAGGAATTGCACAGGGAGCCAGAATGATGGTAGAATTAATCTTATGCGATAGAGTTCGGGAGTGGAAACAATGGCAAAACGGGATTATTATGAAATTCTAGGTGTGGATCGCAATGCGACAAAAGAAGAGATAAAAAAAGCATACCGCCGCCTGTCGAAAAAATACCACCCGGATTTGAACAAGGAAGAGGGGGCCGCGGAAAAATTTAAAGAGATCACGGAGGCCTACGAAGTTTTAAGCGACGACGAAAAAAGGCGACGCTACGACCAGTACGGCCACGCCGATCCCTCCCAAGGTTTCTCCGGCTTCGGCGACGAAGATTTCGGCGGTTTTGGCGGCTTCGGCGGCTTTGAGGATATCTTCGACGCCTTTTTTGGCGGATCGACGCGCAGGTCAGGACGGAACGCCCCGAGGAAGGGCGCGGATCTGCAATACACGATGACCATCACCTTTGAAGAAGCGGTTTTCGGGAAGGAAACCGATATTGAAATCCCGAGGGAGGAAGATTGTCTCCACTGCCACGGGACGGGAGCCAAGCCCGGCACCCGGCCGGATACGTGCCCCTACTGCCACGGAACGGGTCAAATCACTTCGGAGCAGGCGACTCCCTTCGGGCGGATCGTCAACCGCCGCGTATGCTATCATTGTAACGGAACCGGGCAAATCATCCGGGAAAAGTGCGCGACTTGCCATGGAACCGGCAGGGTGAAACGGCGCAAAAAAATCCATGTGAAAATCCCCGCCGGCATCGACGACGGGCAACAATTGCGGGTCGCCGGGCAAGGGGAGCGGGGCGTCAACGGCGGACCTCCGGGAGATCTCTACATCGTCTTCCATGTGGAGCCCCATGAATTTTTCGAACGGCGGGGCAACGACATTTACTGCGAGATGCCCATCACCTTCGTGCAGGCCGCCTTGGGGGATGAAATCGAAGTGCCCACCTTGTACGGCAAAGTAAAAATCAAGATTCCCCCCGGCACCCAATCCCACACGAAATTCCGGCTCCGCGGCAAAGGCGTTCCGAATGTGAGGGGAGGCGGGGTCGGCGATCAGCATGTGATCGTCAAGATCATCACGCCGAAGAAACTGACGGAAAAACAAAAGCAGCTTTTGCGCGAGTTTGCCGAGATCAGCGGGGAAACGATCGATGAGCAGACGAAGAGTTTTTTTGACAAAGTCAAAAAGGCGTTCAAAGGCAATTCATAGAGGCAAGGAGCGGCGGAAATGAAATGGTCGGAGATCAGCATTCATACGTCCAACGAGGCGATTGAACCCGTCTCGAACATCCTTCACGAGGCGGGGGCGGCCGGGGTGGTCATCGAGGATTCTTTCGATTCCATAAAGGAACAAAACGGAAAATTCGGGGAAATCTATGAGTTGAACCCGGAAGATTATCCGAAGGAAGGGGCCGTCATCAAGGCTTACTTCCCGGTAAACAGCTTTTTGGCGGAGACGATCGACGAGATCAAAAACGCGATTGAAAGCCTGACCCAATACGATATCGATATCGAACCGAACATCATCACCGTCAGCGAAGTCGACGAGGAAGACTGGGCGACGGAGTGGAAAAAATATTATCACCCGGTGAAGGTTTCCGAAAAAATTACCATCGTCCCTTGCTGGGAAGACTACGAGAAGCGGTCGGAAGAGGAAATCGTCGTCGTCTTGGACCCGGGGATGGCTTTCGGCACGGGCAACCATCCGACGACGGTGATGAGCATCCAAGCCCTGGAAAGGTTCGTGAAACCCGGGGATTCGGTCATCGATGTCGGAACCGGCTCCGGCGTTCTGAGCATCGCAGCCGCCCTTTTGGGGGCCGATCGAGTGCTCGCCTTGGATTTGGATGAGATCGCCGTGAAGTCCGCCGGCGATAACTGCAAACGAAACAAGGTGGAACAGATCGTCACCGTTCAACAAAATGATCTGCTCGACGGGATCGATACGGAGGCGGATGTGATCGTCGCCAACCTTTTGGCGGAGATCATCCTCCGTTTTTCCGGCCAGGCCTACCGGAACTTGAAGCCGGGAGGGATCTTCATCGCTTCGGGCATCACCGCCCAGAAGCGGGAAACCGTCGAAAACCATTTGCGGGAAAACGGCTTTTCCATCATGGAAACGCTGATGATGGAAGACTGGATCACCACGATCGCGAAAAAATGATTTTCCGGGAGGCGCCCCCGCCCCAAAGAACGAAGCAGGTGTTCGTATGCAAAGGTATTTTTATCAGGGACCGAGCCCTTCCCTCCGCTCCCTGCGCATGGAAGGGGACGATTTTCACCATATGGCCAATGTGATGCGGATGAAACCCGGGGAAAGAATCGTCCTTGTTTTTGCCGACGGAAGGGAAGGCGTATATGAAATTTCCGAGATCAAGCGCGGATACGCGGAAGTTGCCTTTGTCCAATGGATCGAAAAAAACCGGGAACTCCCCGTCCGTGTGACGATCGCCTCGGCCATGCTGAAGGGCGACCGATGGGAATGGCTGATCCAAAAGGGGACGGAGCTCGGCGCGGGAAGCTTTATTCCCGTCGTCACTGAGCGGACGGTCGTGAAGCTGGAAGAAAAGAAAATCCCGCAAAAGATCCGGCGATGGGAAAAAATCGCCAAGGAGGCCGCCGAACAATCGGAAAGGAACCGCATCCCCGCAGTGGAAAAGCCCCGTTCCTTCCATGCCCTCGTGGAGATGAGCCGGGCCTTTGATCATCGGCTGGCCGCCTATGAAGAAGAAGGGCGGAAAGGGGAGTCGGAAAATCTCTTGAAGCTTTTCCGTTCGGTGAAGCCTTCCGATTCGCTGCTTGTGCTCACCGGACCGGAAGGAGGATTTTCCAAACGGGAGATCGAAACATTAACGGAGCAAAACTTTTTCATTTGCGGGATCGGCCCGCGGATCCTGCGGGCGGAAACCGCACCCCTGTATATCCTGTCCAACATCTCCTTTTATTTTGAACTGATGATGAGGTGAATGAATTGCCGACAGTCGCATTTTATACATTGGGTTGCAAAGTGAACCACTACGAGACGGAGGCCATCTGGCAGCTGTTTAAAAAGAAGGGGTATGAAAGGGTCGACTTCGAAAAGGAAGCCGATGTTTACGTCATCAATACATGCACCGTCACCAACACCGGCGACAAGAAGAGCCGTCAGATCATCCGCCGGGCGATCCGGAAAAACCCTGATGCGGTCGTCTGCGTCACGGGATGCTATGCCCAAACTTCCCCCGCGGAAATCCTGGCGATTCCCGGCGTGGATGTGGTGATCGGGACCCAGGACCGGGCGAAGCTGCTCGATTACGTGGAGCAGCATCAAAGGGAGCGGCGGCCGATCAACGGGGTTCGCAATATCATGAGAACCCGGGTTTACGAAGAATTGGAAGTGCCTTATTTCACCGACCGCACCCGGGCTTCTTTGAAAATCCAGGAAGGCTGCAACAATTTTTGCACCTTTTGCATTATTCCTTGGGCCCGCGGTCTGATGCGCTCCCGCGACCCGAAGGCGGTCATCCGGCAGGCCCGGCAGCTGGTGGACGCCGGTTATCGGGAAATCGTTTTAACCGGAATCCATACCGGCGGATATGGCACCGACTTGAAAGATTACAATCTGGCGATGCTCCTCCGCGATTTGGAAGAGCAGGTGGAAGGGCTGAAGCGGCTCCGCATCTCCTCCATTGAAGCGAGCCAGCTCACCGATGAAGTGCTGGACGTCATCAGCCGCTCCAACGTGATCGTCCGCCATATGCACATCCCCCTGCAGTCGGGTTCGAACACCGTCTTAAAGCGGATGCGGAGAAAATATTCGGTGGAATATTATGCCGAAAGATTGGCCAAACTGCGGGAAATCATGCCCGATGTGGCCGTCACCTCCGACGTCATCGTCGGTTTCCCCGGCGAAACGGAGGAGGAATTCATGGAAACTTATCATTTCATCAAAGAACAGAAATTTGCCGAATTGCATGTGTTCCCCTTCTCCAAGCGGAACGGCACCCCGGCCGCCCGGATGGAAAACCAAATCGACGAAGAGGTGAAAGCCGAACGGGTGCACCGCCTGATCGCATTGTCCGACCAGCTGGCCAAAGAATATGCCTCCAGGTTTGAAGGGGAAGTTCTGGATGTGATCCCGGAAGAAAGATATAAAGAAGACCCGAAATCGGGCTTGTACGAAGGATATTCCGACAATTATCTGAAGGTTGTCTTTCCGGCGACGGAAGAGATGGTCGGGAAAATCGTCCGCGTGAAGATCACGAAGGCCGGTTATCCGTACAACGAAGGACAGTTTGTCCGCGTCATGGACGATGACCTCCCGGCGCCGAAAAAGCGCGCGATCGTCTAACGTATCGCGGGATGGATGTGGGATCGCCGGGGCCTAAAAGGTGCGCCAAAAAAAGGATAAGAAACGTGCTTCCGCCGTCCGGCATGGATGCACGGAAAATTTCCGCAAACGGGATGCCTCCAGCATGGGGCATCCCGTCCCTTTTCGTACGCCCGGCATGGGTGCGACGCTATAGGGTGAAAGTCCCGAACGGGGGCTGGCGAGCGCCTACCGTTAGCTGAAGGCAAGGGTGTCCGCCGTGAGGCGGAATCTGAAGGAAGCTGGAGGCAAACACTCGACCTGAGGTACACGAACCCAATCGGAGGCCGTCACAGTCGGACGAGTCTGCGAAACAAGACGAAGTCCCAAGCCGCCAAGGGCTGTGGAGGTATATTGGGCAGGTGCATGAGTGGAAAGTGTCCACCCTTATCCGGGGAGGCCTGTACGGAACGCCTTCTGACGATGGTAACCAGAACCGAAAGGTTCTATTGAACGTACAGGAGTCAGCAGAGGCCATAGTACTGGAGTAAGGGACGCCTGAAACAGGAAG
>Ga0207870_100275_pt1 | contig 40758 bp, 34 predicted proteins | sample CeladaPassage60B_FD_187477 | JGI IMG/M metagenome (GOLD analysis project Ga0207870, IMG submission 187477) | Cellulose-adapted microbial communities from the Joint BioEnergy Institute, USA - Passage3 60B (SPAdes) (version 2) | ecosystem: Engineered > Bioreactor > Continuous culture > Unclassified... | reverse complement strand
TGCGCCTGCGCGGCATCCAGACCCTGGAGGAGGCAAACCAAGTCCTTCCGGAGTTGATCAAAGAACATAACGAGAAGTTTGCCGTAGCGCCTCTTGAACCGGAAAGTGCCTTTGTTCCTTTGGAACCTGGACAGTCCCTGGATTTGATTCTTTGTTTTCGCGATCAACGGATCGTCGGACCCGGAGAAACCATCTCCTACCGAGGAAAAACGTACATCCTCGACGTCCCAAATTCCGCCCAAACCATTCCGGCCAAAACGCCGGTGGAAGTCCGAAAAACGCTGGATGGCAGACTGTTTGTCTGGTACAAAGGTAAGCCCTACCCCTTGAAGGAAACAACCCGGGACAAAGCGTCAACATCTCCCGAAAAGAAAAAGGAGAGCTCAGAAAAGAAATCGTACAAGCCAGGACCTGATCATCCTTGGCGCAAATATAGGCTCACGAATTCAAAGGAACTGAAACCGGCTTGAATAAGAACTGAGGTCAAAGTAAATATATCAGTGACATATTCACTGATGCGTTAATATGACATTTTCACTGACGCTTGACAGAACATTATTGTATCGACTTAGACTTCCAATGAATTTATCCAATTTTCAATTACAATTTCTTTGTGACGGGACGGTGGATTCCGCCTATTTTTTCTCCTCTGAAAACAAAGACACCCAAAACTAAATTAGTCTTCGGTGCCTTCTCTTGCTGCTTTATTCTTTTCTTTTGCTTTATGAACAACCCACTCGAAGTGCTTGATGATTTCCTTGATCTCTTCCTCTGATAGGGTTTTCCACTTCTCAATATCGAAGAGGCCCATTTGTTCAATGCCGTATTCTTTGATGAACTGGCTAATTTTTGCCAACGTTCCTAACTCTTTATCATCGTCATCTGGTGGATTTGGGTTATCAGTACGGCCTAGAAGGTAGTCGGTAGTAACACCAAATACGTCAGCAATTTTGGCTAACTCGTGATCCTCGACATTTCTTTTGCCAAGTTCTATACGGTTAACAACACTATAGTTTATACCCACTCTTTTTGCGAATTCTCTTTGGGACCAATCACGTTCTTCTCTAAGTTCTCTTATACGGTCTCCTACTTGTGACATTATTTCACCAACCTTTAAATAGCCGCCCTATATAAAATTTTAACATGTTTCAAAAACGGAAATAAAAAATTTCTAAAATAGCAACAAAAAAATATTTGTGTTCCTAAAATAGAAACATATAATAAAGTTGTAAGTTGTTTCTAAAATAGAAACGTGGAGGGGGAAATAATGAAGCAAATTAACCTTGATTTTATTAAAACCAAAAGAGAAAATTTAGGAATTAGTTTACAACAGATGGCTCATTATCTAGGTTTTAAGAATGCATCAACTTATTTTAAAGTATGAAAAAGGTGTATATGCGTTCAAAGCAGATCACTTACCGATATTAGCTGAAGTTTTGGGGTGTGATTTATAGGATATTTTTGCTCTTGGTGTTGCTTTTTTAGCAACATAAAATTTAGAAAAAGAACTCGCTTAAGGAGGGCGGGGATGGATGAAAATCAAAGGCTTCATCTGGAACATGATTTTGGGAGGATTTCTGGGATTCCTTTGGATCATTTTTAGCGAACGGGTTGTTGATATCGCCAATTCCTTCCAAAGCCCTTGGCTTCTTGGCGGATTGTTCATCGTCATCGGAACGCTTTTGTTTGGGGAAGTTTACCAAAGAGCCGTCAACCATCAAGGATCCGGTCATCTTAGATTTAAACATTTGCCCGCGTCGCTTTCCTTTGGATTGGTCGTTGTCATCTATTTCCTGATTTCGCCGTGAAAAGGGAAAAGATCGATTCGAAACGGTCCCGACCCGGACAGGAATAACCGTTTGCGGATTTTCCGCATGAAATTTCCTCATGGCGGAACCTTTTCTCCCATGGCATAAGCGATGAATTTTCATTCCGGAATGATGATGCCGATTCTTCTGCCGAATTGAAAAGTTCAAAAATGCGAAGGGGATTGTGATAAAAAATCTGTGTTGTTTGTGATGGCAGACTTATGCATTTTCTTGCTTTCCGGGTGCGCAGGCCAACCCGGCCATGAGAATCGGTCCGGAAGCGCAACCGGTCCGTTCGGCAAGGATCCCGGTCCCGGAAGCGCAATTTCCCGGTCGCCTGCTTTTAATCATGAAGGATACATCTTGATCAACGAAGCATCGCGGGCGATATTTAATTATCGATGAAAATTCGATCCAAAAGATATGAAATAACAGACTAGGGAAGTCGTCGAAAAGTATGTTGCTGATGTGATCTTTTTGAAAACCGATGATCCTTCGCTTTTGGATCCTATCAAATCGGGGCAGAGGGTCAGAGTCGGAATCTATCGGTTGCCGGAATCGGCACCGCCGCGAGGATTATAAAATATATCGAACCGGTGTCGGAGCAGTGATTCAATTTTCCTCTTTTGATTTCCATATCCGCGGATCACCCGCCTTCCTCGAAAATCCGCGCGAAAATCTCCGCATTGGCAGAAAAATCCCTCCCATTCCTTTTGGCCGCGAAGGATGAAACCAATAGTGAAATAAATCCTTTTTACCGCAATTTCTCCTCCTTCCCCCAATCCCCGGATTTTTCGGAAACATGTCCCTTTCCGCCATGCTTCCAAATTGATCGGACCGGTTCTTTTCCGAAGCCGGCTCTTATTTTGTCAAAAAATTGATTTAAAAAACGTTGAACATTTTTCTCGAATCTGTTATATAATAAAATTAATAAAAATTATCTGTAATATTACAGTAGATGAAAAGGAGGGGATTCCGTGGATTGCCCATTTTGCAACGGGAGCGGGGAAACCCCGTGCCTTTGCCGCGGAGGGAAATCCGATATGGGCGCCTGCGAGGATTGCAATGGCGACGGCTATATCGTTTGCCCGCGCTGCAACGGCACGGGACTTCTGGAGTAGGAACCGGAAAGGGGTTGTAAAAAACAATTTCGGGCAAAGGAGAGGTGGAATTTGGCACTGCAAAAAGAAAGGACGGAATTTGAACGGTCGGAAATCTTGACGGAGGAAGCCGAAGGCTTTCTGAAAAAGCTCCATCGGCAATTTGTGGGGCGCAGAAGGGAGATTTTAAAACAAAGGCAGGAACGGCAACGGTTTTTTGACCGGGGCATGCTGCCCGATTTTCTTAAGGAAACGGAGGCGATCCGTTCCGGGGATTGGACGGTGGCTCCCGTTCCGGAGGATTTGCAGGACCGGCGGGTGGAAATCACCGGACCGGCCGGCGATACGAAAATGGTCATCAACGCCTTGAATTCCGGAGCGAAGGTGTATATGGCCGATTTTGAAGACGCCCTTTCCCCGACCTTCGAAAATGTGCTCCGGGGGCAAAAAAATTTAAGGGAAGCCGTGCGAGGGACGTTAACTTATACGGCGCCGGACGGGAAATTTTACAAATTGAATGCGAAGACCGCGACCTTGGTTGTCCGGCCCCGCGGCTGGCATCTCGTGGAAAAACATTTTCTTGTGGATCATGAGCCGATTTCCGCAAGCCTTTTTGATTTCGGCCTGTATTTTTTTCATAATGCGAAGGCGTTGATCGAAAAGGGATCCGGCCCGTATTTTTATTTGCCGAAGCTGGAGAGCCGGGAAGAGGCGAGACTGTGGAACGATGTGTTTCTTTTCGCCCAGGAGGAACTCGGCATCCCGAGGGGGACGATTAAAGCGACGGTTTTGATCGAGACGATTACCGCCGCCTTTGAAGCGGATGAGATCCTGTATGAGCTCCGGGAGCATAGCGCCGGTTTGAACTGCGGCCGGTGGGATTACATTTTCAGCGCCATCAAAAAATTTCGCCGGCATGAGGATTTTCTCTTGCCCGACCGGGCGCAGGTGACGATGGAAGTCCCTTTTATGCGGGCCTACACCCTTTATGTGGTGAAGGTGTGCCATAAACGGAACGTCCATGCCATCGGGGGGATGGCCGCGCAGATTCCGGTCAAGGATGATCCGGAGGCGAATGAAAAGGCTTTCGCCAAGGTCAGGAAGGATAAGGAAAGGGAAGTCAAGGACGGTTTTGACGGCAGCTGGGTGGCCCACCCGGGATTGGTGCCGGCGGTCATGGAAGTATTCGACCGACATATGCCGGGTCCCAACCAGATCGGCCGAAAGCGGGACGATGTGACGGTCAAAGCGGAGGATCTGCTCCGGTGGCCGGACGGCAAAATTACCGAGGAAGGATTGCGGACCAACATCTCCGTCGCCCTGCAATATATCGAAGCCTGGCTCTCGGGAAGGGGCGCCGTTCCCTTGTTCCGGCTGATGGAGGACGCGGCGACGGCGGAGATATCGAGGGCCCAGGTTTGGCAATGGATCCGCCATCCGAAGGGGAAATTGGAAGACGGCAGAAAAATCACGTTGGCATTGGTCCGGCAATTCATCCGGGAGGAGCTGGAAAAGATCAGGAAAACCTTCGGAGAAGAGACATTCAAGCAAAAACGGTTCAAGGAAGCGGAGGAATTGTTTTCCAAACTGATCGAGGAAGACGAATTCATCGAATTTTTAACGTTGCCCGGATACGATTATCTCGACTAGAAAGGAGCATGTTGCCATGAATCGTGCGGAACAAATTCAAAAATTGAAGGAAGAATGGGCTTCGCCGCGCTGGGAAGGGATCACCCGCCCTTACGGCCCGGAGGACGTGGTGAGACTTCGCGGCTCCGTCCTGATCGAGCACACCTTAGCTAAGCTTGGGGCGGAGAAATTTTGGAAAATGCTTCATGAAGAAGATTATGTCCCCGCCCTCGGGGCATTGACCGGCAATCAGGCCGTCCAGCAGGTGAAGGCCGGACTAAAGGCGATTTACGTCAGCGGCTGGCAAGTGGCCGCCGACGCGAACCTGGCCGGCCATATGTATCCGGACCAAAGTTTGTATCCGTCCAATTCCGTCCCGAATGTGGTGAAAAAAATCAACCGGGCGCTGCAGCGGGCGGATCAGATCGAGCGGCTCGAAGGAAGGGAGGACACCGACTGGTTCGTCCCGATCGTCGCCGACGCGGAAGCCGGGTTTGGCGGCGCGTTGAATGTGTTTGAACTTATGAAAGCCATGATCGAGGCGGGAGCGGCGGCCGTCCATTTTGAAGATCAGCTGTCGTCGGAGAAAAAATGCGGCCATCTCGGCGGTAAGGTGCTGCTGCCGACGAAGCAGGCGGTGCGCCATTTGATTGCGGCGCGGCTTGCGGCGGACGTGCTGGGCGTGCCGACCGTGCTGATCGCCCGGACGGATGCCAACGCTGCCCGGCTGGTGACGAGCGACATCGACCCCTATGACCATCCTTTTTTGACCGGAAAACGTTCCGAAGAAGGGTTCTATTATGCAAGGGCGGGAATTGACCAGGCGATCGCCCGCGGTCTGGCCTACGCCCCTTATGCGGATGTGATCTGGTGCGAAACATCGGAACCGAATCTGGAAGAGGCGAAGAAATTTGCCGAGGCCATTCATGAAAAATTCCCGGGCAAACTGTTGGCCTACAATTGCTCGCCTTCGTTCAACTGGAAAAAGAAACTGGATGAAAGGACGATCCGAAACTTCCAAAAGGAATTGGGCAAGATGGGGTATAAATTCCAATTCGTGACCTTGGCGGGGTTCCATACGTTGAATCACAGCATGTTCGAATTGGCGCACGATTACCGCCAACGGGGAATGGCAGCCTATGCGGATTTTCAGGAAAGGGAATTCCTAAGCGAGGAAAAAGGCTACACGGCCACGAGGCATCAGCGGGAAGTCGGAACGGGATATTTCGATGAAGTGGCAACGGTTGTCTCCGGCGGAACCAGCTCAACCATCGCCCTGAGAGGTTCCACCGAAGAAGAGCAATTCGTCTGAAAACGAACGCCCAATTTCAGAATAATCGAAACCGCCTGTCGACGCAAGTCGGCAGGCACCTGCGAAAGGAAACAGGAACCGCCCGATTTTCCCTGGCGTCCCGAATTTCGAGATAACCAAGCCAAGAGAAGGCGCCCGACTTTCCAATCGAAGTTTGGTGATACTTATGGAGGATCCGGTGCCTTCTCTTTTTTCGCTGATCCGGAGAAACCGCGGAAAATTTTTCCGGCAGGACGGTGTATTCGGCCGGAAAGCCGGTGCCGCCGGGATGCCCGCGCGGTTTTGCATCTGTCTTTTCTGTCCCATCCGTGGGCCGCCAGGGCGCTCGAAAAGCGACATTTTTCCGAAGGGCGGGGACACGCATGCGATGTTCGTCCCTGCTCCTCAAGAAATTCCTTTCTGTCTCAGTTGCCGCGCCCCGGCACGGGAGATCTGAACGGATTGGCCGTTTTCGTCCCCTGATGAAAAAACATGCGCCATTCGCCGTCCTTGAATTTCCAAATGGAACTTCTCAACGTGTATTCATTTTCTTCATTGAACAAAATATACGCGACAAGGACGACGTCATCGGCCAGCGGATGGACTTCAAACCGGACGATTTTCGTTTTCACCGGCCCAAGTCCGTTCTCTCCCAAGAAATCCGCTTTATACCTAATCCTTCCGGGACTGCCGAACTCGAAAAAATCATCCGAAAGCAGCCTGTCGATTTTTTCCGGCGAAGACCCGGACTTCCGGCGTCAACAAAAGGATTTCCAAAGCGAAGATACGGGCTTTCCATGCCTCAAGGTTTTCCATTCCAATCCTCCCGCCAATTTTTCAAAATTATAACAAAATCTTGCGTTCACGTAGGATAAATCGGAAGCGAAAAAATTGTTTGCAATTTTGAAAGAAAACGTTGAAAACGCTGTCTGAAACCATTATAATTACAATATACAATATAATGTATATTGAAAATTAATAAAGTGATGGGAAGATTCGACGATGTTTGAAGCCAATGACCGATTGCGTTCGGCCATAAGGGAATTGGGGCGGTCCGTCGTCTCGGTGAATCCAAAAATCGCTGAAGAATTAAAAAGCAAAGATCAACCTTTATTCTATTTCGGAGTCAAAGACACAGACCAGATCCCCGACACCGTCGTGGATAAACTGAGGAGGCACAAAAATTTTATTTGGCTGACGGTAGACAAAATGGCGGACAGGGGCCGGGCCATCGACACGGATTTGATCAATCCGCTGACGTACCGGGTAATGACCGGTTCGACCAGCGGCGGACCCATCAATATATTAAAGGGAATCACGGATTTTGCCGTCGGCACCGACGGCGGGGGTTCCGTTTTGGCGCCGGCCATGAGCTGCCAGCTGCCTGCGGTTATCGGTGCGGGTTTGGGATTATTTGTTAAAAAGAGAAAAGTTTCCACTGATGGGATTGAATTTTCAGGAAGCATCGGCGTCATCGCAAAGACGGTTAAGACGCTGACGATTGTGATGGAATATTTGACAGGCAAACCGCTGACCGGTTCGGAAAAAAAGAAATGGAAAATCGTGATCCCGAAAAAAGGTTCGCTCATTTGTCCGGACGGGACGGATATGAACGAAAAAGTCCTCTCTTATCTTTCAAAAATCAATGAAAAGGAATGGGTTTTCGAGGAAGCGGAAATGACCGGGACCGATGATCGGAAAACAGGAATTCAGGTGATTAAAAAATATTTATATGAAAATGATGCGGACTTGATCGTTACCTGTGAAGGACCGGTCGATGTTTTCGGGTACGGCGAAACATTGCCGAAGTTTTTTGGAAAGACCGGAGAAAAAATCACGCAAAATCACGGGAAATATTTGCAGAGGGCCGCGAACATGTGCCAAACAACGGCGATTGCCGTTCCCGTGGACCAATTGGCCAGCGGTTTGCTGATCATCGCGAAAAAAGGGGAAGAACAGGCGCGGATTGCCTTCGATTTCGCATTAAAAATGGAAAAAATCATCCGGCTGCCTGAAATTTGGCGGAAGCTTTTTCTGTCGGGGAGCGTCAGTCGAGACGGATTCCATTTTCAAGAAGAAAAATAAGTGCGGGGAAGGTGGAGCGATGAGCCGAGTTTGGGAAAGCCTCTACTCAAAAAACGGATTGGCGGCCAAGGAAATCGCCAAACAATTAATTTCAATCGAAGAAGGGGAACGGATTCCGCGAATCCAGGACTTTGAAAAGGATTTTCAGTTCGGGCGCGGCACCATTCAAGGGGCATTGAAAATATTGGAAAATCTGCGGGCGGTCCGTTTGGAATCCAGGGGCCACTTAGGCACATTCCTGGTGGCAAAGGATTTGGACCTGTTAAAAGAAATTGCCGGAATCGGTTCCATCATGGGAGCGATGCCCCTGCCGTATTCGTCTTTGTACGAAGGCTTGGCGACGGGGATCCTCGAAGCGTCAGAAAATATGTTGAGCAGGATCGATTTGGCGTACATGAGAGGGTCGAAACAAAGACTGCACGGGTTGAAGGCCCGTCGGTATGACTTTATCGTATTGTCCCAATTGGCTGCGGAAGAAGAAATCAAAGAAGATGAGAGCTTGCAGATTGCCGTCAATTTCGGCCCGAGAACCTATGTCACGGCCCACCAAATCTTTTTCGCTGATCCTTCGAACGACCGCATGAAAGATGGCATGCGGGTGGGCATCGATTTTACATCCATCGACCAATCCCGGCTGACGGCGTTGGAATGCGAGAATCTGGATGTCCAATTGGTTCCGATCAATTACATGCAAGTTTTTGAGATGCTGCAAAAAGGCTCATTGGATGCCGCCGTTTGGAACGTTGACGACACGAGGACAAACAAAGCGTTCAAAAAGGCCGATTTTCGCTCGGAAAAAGCCAAGAAATTGTCGGAAAAGGCCACATCCGCGGTCATTTTAATCGAAAAGGACCGCTCGGAAGTCCTGGAATATTTATCGAATCTTGACGTTCAAAAAATTACGCGGATTCAACAAAAAGTAGTGAAAAAAGAGATTATCCCCCATTATTAGACGAAGTGCGAAAAGGTTTTGCTTACGGTTGATACGATACCCATCATGAGGTGAAGGATGATCATGCGATTTCAGGAGCTTACAACCCGGCTGGAATTGTTGCAGGAACAGGGTCTGATCAATGAGAAGGTTTGCCGTGTAACGGAATCCGTTTTTGAGGAATTGGCCAGATTAGTGAAAAAGGACAGCATCGAGCAGGCGGAAATGGTATTTACCCATTTGCCTTTGGCGTTGATGCGGATCGTCAACGGGGAAAACATTGATCGGCCGGATCCGTTCATATTGGAAGAAATGAAAAGATCCGAACATTTTCCCGTTGCCGAGACCCTGGTTCATTTTATCGAAAAGCTGTGGGAAAAGTCTTTGCCCCAAGGGGAAAAAGACTTCCTATATATCCATTTCATCAATTTATTAAATATCAATCAGGGAGGTGATGAACTTGAAGATTGTCATCGGGGGACAAGTGGAGAAGAAGGCGATCGAAGAAAAAATTAAAGAAATCGATCCGTCGATTGAGACAGTGATCAAGTCGGATCTGGAAGCCGCGATGGCGATGAAAACCGGGCAGGCGGACTATTATTTCGGAGCCTGTCATACCGGAGGCGGCGGGGCATTGGCCATGGCGATCGCCTTGATCGGCAGAGACAAGTGCGAAACGGTGTCGATGCCCGGGAAAAAACCGAATGAAGAAAAGGTCATCGAAGCGGTAAAAAACGGTAAAAAGGCCTTTGGCTTCACTGCAGATCATTTGGATTTGGCGGTGCCTATGCTTATTAAAGCCATAAAAAGCGCGAACTAAGGAGGGGTTGTATGGAAACGTTATTTGTTGTGCTGATTGGAGCGATTGCCGCGGTTTTGGCGAACAGAAATATCGCCGTGTTCAATGACGGTCTTCGCCCCATTGTTTCCGAGCATATCGAAGGAAGATTAAAACGAAGGGAATTGGCTTTGACCGCCTTTGCGATGAGCTTCGGATTGGTGATCGGTTTCGGGATTCCCTTCACTTTAACCGCCAGCATTATTTTAATTCATAGCATTTTGTTAGGTACGGATATTATCGGGCTGGTCACGCCGAAAAACAAATGGGGAACCCCGGCGGCGGCGTTGATAGGCGGCCTTTACGGCTGGGGGCTGGTCGTCGGCTTGGAAGGTTTTGTTAAGTTATTTAAACATTTGCCGTTAAACTTCCTGGATCCGCTGGGGCAAGTGGGAACACCCGTAGTGGTGACTTTTATGGCGTTTCCGGCGCTGGCGGTCGCCATGCAGTTCAACGTTAAAAAAGGAGTCATCACGTTTGTAACGGCTGCCATCGCCAGACAATTGGCGGTTTTCATCAACGAAAGCGGCGTTTTCAAAATAGGCGGGAACGCAGTTACGTTAAACCAGGAAGGTATTGCATTGATTGTCGGAATGATTTTCCTGTTTGCCTATGCCATGAAGGAAAAGGCGGATGAAGGTTCCGGCGTGGATTTGGCTTCTGTCTTCAGTGAAAAAGTGATTTCCATTAGAAAGAATGTCGTTTATTTGGTCATCATCGGCGCTTTGATTGCCGGCGCCACGAATTTGGTGTTGATGGCCGGAGACCCGATCTCGCTGAACCTGCTTGCGGAAGGGAAAAAGACGGATGCTGGGATTGCGGCGGTTGCCAGGGCTATCGGGTTTATTCCGCTGATTGCCAGCACGGCGATTGCCACCGGTGTGTATAGCCCGGTAGGTTTTACGTTCATCTTTGTCGTCGGTCTGTTTTCCCCGAATGTTTGGGTTGCGGTGATCTTGGGCGGACTGGTCATTTTCATAGAAGTCATGCTTTTAAGTGTAGTTGCCCGGTTCCTTGATAAGTATCCGGGAATCCGAAAATCCGGGGAAAATATCCGCAACGCCATGACGAAATTGCTGGAAGTGGCCTTGCTGATCGGAGGAGCCAATGCTTCCAACATGATTGCACCCGGCTTCGGGTTCTTCTTCATCGCAGGATTTTATTTGTTAAACGAAGCGGCCGGACGCCCGATCGTCAGGATGGCTGTCGGTCCTGTCGGAGCGATTGCGGTCGGAATCATCGCCAACATTCTTGTAGCATTAGGCATCATGTCGGTACCCAAATAATGGCTGGAGTGATTCATTTTGATACAAACGGTCAGAGGAAAGATAAAAAAAGAAGAATTAGGTGTTTGTGCGGCCCATGAACATCTGATTATTGATCTATCAAAAATAAAAAAAGATCCGGACACCATTTTGGACAATGAAGAAGAGGCGGCTGCCGAATTGAAACGGTTTTTTCAAGCCGGCGGCCGCTCCTTGGTCGAATTGACCAATGATGGAATGGGCAGAGATGTTTTGCGGTTAAAAAAATTAAGTGAACTTACCAATATTCATATTATCACTTGTACCGGATTCTATAAAGAGCCGTTTATCCCTGAATTTGCAAAAGGGTGGGACCGGGACCGTTTTGCGCACCATTTTATTACCGAAATAAGGAACGGCGTGAACGGCGTCTTTCCTGGGGTTATCGGGGAAGTGGGAACGAGTTTGAATCAAATCACGCCGTTGGAAAAAGAACTTTTGCTGGGTGCGGGGCAAGCCGCATTGGAAACGGGGTTGACGGTTTCCACCCATACCACCTTAGGGACGATGGGGATTCGGCAAGTGGAGCTGCTTTTCAGGCTTGGACTCCCCAAGGAACAAATTGTCATCGGCCATCAGGATTTAAACCCCAATAAGGAAGAAGTTTTAGAGGTGCTGAGTTCCGGAGTTTATATCGGATTTGACACCATTGGAAAAAACAATTACAGGCCGGATGAAGCAAGAATGGAATTTTTGCTTGACTTTATCGAGAGGGGGTACCATAAACAAATTCTCCTCTCCTGCGATTTGACCCGGAAATCCCATTGGAAAATGAATGGCGGAATCGGATATGACTATGCTTTGTCTCAATTTATCCCGGCCTTAAAGGAACGGGGAGTTACGGATGATATCATCGAAGATCTCCTCGTTCACAATCCAGCCAATGCATTTTCCATAAAGGAGCCTGTGTCATGACAAACCAACCAGCGAAACGCAAATATAGCGAATCCGTTTTGCCGAGTCTGACGCTGGAAGAGGCGCAGCAATTGCAATTCCAATTCGTGGAAAGCATCAGCAAACATTTTACAGGCGATCAATTTTTGTCGTTGGGAGACCTGGGATTGGGGTCCCGTTATCAAAGACCTGAACAGACGGAAAAAGCGGAACGGGTTTTGGCGGATTTTTTCGGTGCGGAAGCAGCAGCTCTTGTCCGGGGTGCCGGGACAGGAGCCATCCGCATTCTTTTAAGCGTCCTCTTATCCCCCGGCGATTCCATGTTCATTCATAAAGCGCCCGTTTATGCGACGACGAAGGAAACGATCCGGATGTTGGGAATCCGAACGGTGGCCATTGATTTTAACCGTCTCAAGGAAATGGAAAAAGCCCTCCGGGAGGACGCTGACTGCAAAGTCTTCTACATTCAGCATGCGAGGCAGCAGCCTTCGGATACTTATCATTTACAAACGGTCATTGAAACGGTGAAAAGGATCCGACCCGACTTGACCGTAGTGGTGGATGACAACTATTGTGTCATGAAAACTTACGGAATCGGGGTTCAGTGCGGCGCTGATTATTCCACTTTTTCCGGTTTTAAATTGATGGGACCGGAGGGAATCGGCGTCATTTTGGGAAAGAAGGAAAAGATTGATCTCATCCATGCGAGGAATTATTCCGGAGGCGGCCAGGTGCAGGGCTTTGAAGCGATGGAACTGCTCAGAATGATGACCTTGACGCCGGTTTTGTTTGCCGTGCAAAGCAAACAGGTGGAAGAAATTTGCCGCCAGTTGAATGAAGGGGCGATCGAAGAAGTGGACTGCGCTTATGTCGTCAATGCCCAATCGAAAAACGTTATCGTGGAATTGAAAGAACCGATCGCTCCGGAAGTGATTAAACAAAGCAACCGTTTCGGGGCGGCAACCCATCCGGTCGGGGCGGAATCGAAGTATGAGATTTTGCCGTTGTTTTACCGGGTTTCCGGCAGTTTCATCGAGGCCGAGCCCCGGCTGAAAGATTACGGGATCCGGATCAATCCGATGAAGTCAGGAGCCGCCACCGTGCTGCGAATTTTAAAAGAGGCGATTCATGCCGCCAAAGAATCGGTTCATGCTGCCAAGAAGTGAATTTTCGCATACAGGAGGACTGCTTCCATGTTTTTGGATGTGACGGTGAGGAGGAATCCCGAGCTGATTAAAACGGGCGTGAGGCTACATCAATCGGGCAAGATTCCTCCCAACACGTATGTCATCGATTTGGATATGGTAAAAGAAAACGTGCGAAAAATTGCCAAAACGGCCGCCGACTGCAATATTCATTTGTATTTCATGTCCAAACAGCTCGGCAGAATCCCCGAACTGGCGAAAATGGTTGCGGAAAACGGGATAGAAAAAGCGGTTGCGGTCGATTTTGACGAGGGAAAAAGATTGGCGGATCACGGTGTTCGAATCGGACATATCGGCCACCTCGTTCAACCCGGCAAACATCAATGGGAAGAAGTGTTGAGCTGGAATCCGGAAGTGGTGACGGTTTTTTCCTACGAACGGGCCGCCCAATTGTCAGCCGCTGCGGAAAAATTGGGGAAAAAACAAGATATTTTGCTGAAAGTCACCGGTCCCGACAACAAAATTTATGACGGCCAGGAAGGCGGAATTGAACTGGAACAGCTCGCTGATGCCGCCGGACGGATCAGCCGGCTGCGCGGGGTTAACATCGTCGGCGTTACCACTTTTCCGACCCTCCGGATGAACGACGATAAAACCGGGATGGTGGGAACGAACAATCTGTATACCCTTTTAGAGGCGAAAAAGATATTGGAAGAGAGAGGGATTCCTGTGAAACAGGTGAACGGCCCGAGCGGAACAAGCTGCGAAACCATCCCCTATTTGGCCGAACACGGAATCACCCACGGCGAACCGGGGCACAGTTTAACCGGCACCACTCCGTTGCATGCCTATAAAGATCTGCCAGAAAAACCGGCGATGATCTATGTCACGGAAGTTTCCCACAAATTTAGAAACCATTATTTTGTCATCGCCGGGGGATATTACGGCCGCTCCAGAATGAAAGGCTGCCTGGTCGGGCATGAGGAAGATTCCATCCTCAACCGGTATGTGAAAGCCTATCCCGCCCGCCCGGAATCGATCGATTACTACGGAAAAATCGAAGCTCCTGCCGATTTTCCGGTGGAAATCGGGGATACCGCCATATTCGCTTTCCGGAGCCAGATCTTCGTCACCCGCGCCCATGTCGCGTTAGTGGAAGGCATTCAATCGGGGAACCCGAAGGTGATTCATTTTGAAAGGAAGTGGTAACATCATGGGCAGAATGATGCTGCTGGTGATCGACAGTTTCGGGATCGGGGCGATGGACGATTGCCGGGACTATGTGCCATCCGACTGCCGCGCCAACACCTATAAGCATATTCGGGAAGCGAAAAAGGACGAGCTGAAAATTCCCACCTTGTATCGACTCGGACTGGGTGCCCTTGTCGACGGAAAATCTGCACCGGAAACGAACGCCTACGGGTATTCCAAATTGGCCCATCACGGGGCCGATACGTATTTGGGCCATCAGGAAATCGCGGGAAGCTGTCCGAAAAAATCGAACAAACGATTAATGAAGGAAGTGCACGGGCAAATCAAACAAGCGCTGGAAGCGCACGGCTATGAGGTCGCCTACCCTTTCAGCCATTGCCGGGTGTTGCTGGTGAACGGAGCGGCGGTGGTGGCGGATAATCTCGAATCGTCCCTCGGCAATATCATCAATGTCACGGCCGATTTAAAGAAAATGACCTTCGATGAATTGAAAAAGATCGGCCGAATCGTCAGGGAAAATGTCGATACCTCAAGGGTCATCGCGCTGGGCGGTCCCTATACTTCCATCGAGCGCATCCTGTCCTGCGTAAAAGAAAAACATAAAGATCAATGGGGCGTGGATACACCGAAGGCGGGCGTCTACGGAAAGGGCTATATGGTTTACCATATGGGTTACGGCGTCGAAATCGACAAACAATTCCCCATGATCGCCGCAAAACACGGATTGAAAGTTTACCGCCTCGGCAAAACGGCAGATGTCCTGCACGGCACGGGTCCTGCCGAACCGATTGTCAATACGACGGAACTTTTGGCAAGATTTTCGGAGCTTTATCGAAAGGAAGAAGGAAACGCCTCCTTTCTGGTCAATATTCAGGAAACCGATTTGGCGGGGCATGCCGAAAATGTCGATTGGTATTGCCGGTTGTTAAACGAAACGGATCAATGGCTGCAGGATTTTATTCCGCAAATGCGCGAAGAGGACATATTGATCATCATGGCCGATCACGGCAACGACCCGACGATCGGACATTCGAACCATACGCGGGAGTATGTTCCCATTTTCATCGTCGGGAAAAAAGTGAAGCCCGTCTATATCGGCATGCGGGAAACGATGGCTGACGTCGGCGCCACCTTATGCGATTTTTACGGGCTGCCGAAAACGAAGGAAGGGGAAAGCTTTTTGGATTTGATTCTCGACCGAAATTAAAAGAACTTTCCTGACTGGCTGAATGCCCCAAAGGAAAAAAAGATGATTGCGAAAAAAGCGGCTCACCGGTTCGGATGGCGGGGCATGCCTTTGGCAACCGAACCGGTCTCTTGTTTAGGCTTGGCTGGGCGGATCCCTCCCGGCGGCAATATGGCCATGAAAGAGGCGGCAGGCCGGAACCGGAGATGGGTTTTCCGATGAACCGCATCAAAATTTTTCCGGATGGCCTTTAATAAAAGAAGGAATGTCCGGCCTCTTTTTTCCATCGGTCGTGGAGGTTTGCCATCATGGGAAGAATGCTCAACCACCTTCTAAAACGTTCAATAAAAAGTTCCGTTTGTCTGATATCTTGAGTAAAACGTTCCACATTGGGTTTGGTTTTCCCGGCGGATCGCCCAACATGTGTGTCGGATCGTTACATTTCTTAAAAAAATCGTCCGACACCGCATCGGACGGTCCGTTATTATCAACAATCGGTCCATCATTTCGACCTCTCCGTTCATCACGGAAAAAAATTTGACCGTTATCAAAGAAAAAATATCCATCATCCATGAAAAAACGTCCATCACAGCTGAAAAAACGTCCTTCAGCCGACATCCGCTGCGACCCGGCCGGCCCCGAACGAGAAAGCGGCGGCATCCTGCCGTTCCCGGTTTGAACGTTTCCATCGACGAGCCCTTGAACGTGAAAACGGCGGCATCCTGCCGCCTTTTTGCATGCGGGGGCGCATAATTATTCGAAATTTTGTCAAATTGAAACAGCGCAAGCGAAGCGTTTACAATAGGCGTGGGAGGGAACAGCATGGAAAAGAAAATCGCCATCGTCGGGATGCCGATGAGTTACGGCCAGCCCCATCCCGGCGTCGCTCTCGGTCCGGATGCCGTCCGCCACGCCGGTTTGACAGAAAGATTGCGGCAGCTCGGCCTTGCCCCGGAGGACATGGGGAATATGGAAATCGGTACGGGGGAAAGAACCGTCGATCCGGAGACGGGAATGAAAAATCTGCATCAGGTGGCTGAAGCCTGTGAACAATTGGCCGCCCAGGTGGACCGCCTCTTCGGGCAAAATTTTTTCCCGCTCGTCCTTGGCGGCGACCACAGCATGGCCATCGGAACGATCGCAGGAGCGGCTAAGCATTTCCGGAATCCGGGCATCCTATGGATTGACGCCCACGGGGATTTGAATACCCCGGAGACTTCCCCTTCGGGAAATATTCACGGGATGCCTTTGGCCGCCAGTTTGGGGCTGGGGGCGGATCCGCTGATAAATCTGTACGGTTCCGCGCCGAAAATCCGCTTTGAAAACATCGTTTTAATCGGCATCCGGGACTTGGATGAGGGAGAAAAAAGGCTGATCCGGGAGAGAAAGATCAAAGCCTATACGATGCATGAGATTGACCGGGACGGAATGAAACGGGTGATGGAAGAGGCGATCGCCTACTTGCGGGAAAGGGCGGACGGGGTCCATTTATCCTTCGATCTCGATTCCTTGGATCCCAGTGAAGCCCCGGGGGTCGGAACGCCCGTGAAAGGCGGACTGACTTTTCGGGAAGCCCGTTTGGCGATGGAAATGCTGGGCGAATCCGGCTTGATCGCCTCCTGCGAATTCGTCGAAGTCAATCCCCTTTTGGACACGAAAAATCAAACGGCCGGCCGGGCGGTTGATTTGATCGCGGCCTTGTTCGAGCGTATGCGGTAAAAATCTAAACGGAACCCTGCGGCAAAATGCCGGGTCCGGTTTTCCAAATAGGGACCGGCTTTCTCCAAAAGGAACCTGCTTTCTGCGGAAGGCAGGTTCTTTTACGGTGTATATGCCCGCAAGAAAAAGCGGAAGACCGTTCCCCCGGCGCGCAATTGATGAGGAAACAGAGAATTTTCCGGCGGACCGCGCAAGAAATCGGGGGAATTTCCCCGCGGATCCGCGGCCGCAAAAAATCTTCGCCCGGAGAACTCAAACGGCAGAAAAACCCCCGGATCATCCGCCGCGGCCGGGCCGCCGCAGAAAAAACCGGCGGAATTTTCCCTGCGGATAAAAAAAGGAAAAAAGGTGGAATTTTTTTCTGGTAAAATGGAGTTACAGTCCTGCATCCTCCTTCGAAAAAAAGCCAGGAAACTGAAACTTTTTTCGGAGCCGGACGTATGGAAAGTCGACCGCGGGCGGAGGTATCATAATGGAGGAATTGGTCAAACGAAAAATTAAAGAGATACACAGGGGCAACAAAAACGCCTTCGGAGATATCGTAGAGTTCTACAAAGATAAAGTTTTCCAAATCTGTTTCCGGATGGTGGGCAACCGGTCGGAAGCGGAAGATATCGCCCAAGAAACCTTCATCCGTGCCTATATCAATATCGGCAATTACAATATGGACAAGAAATTTTCCACCTGGCTGTACCGGATCGCCACCAATCTTTGCATCGACCGGCTGCGCAAGAAAAAAGCGGATTATTCGCTGGATGCGGAAGTGACCGGCACCGAGGGTTTGACGATGTATTCCCAGATCCCGTCCGCCGATCCGCTGCCGGAAGACGCCGTCGCCTTTATGGAATTACAAGATTTTCTCCAAAGGGAACTGTTGGCCTTGCCGGAAAAATATCGGACAGCGATTATCTTAAAATACATGGAAGAATTGTCGTTAAATGAAATCAGCGAAATCCTCGATTTGCCGGTTGGAACGGTAAAGACCCATATCCACAGGGGAAGGGAAGCTTTAAGGAAAAGACTCCGCCATTTGTAAGGGGAGATGGATGAGATGAGACAATGCCCCGATTATCTTTATGAATACATGCAGGAATTTCTTGACGGGGACATCCCGGCCGAGCATGACCGGGTCTTGAAGGAACACTTGCGCACATGCAAAGATTGCCGGGATTATTTTTACGAATTGAAAAGGACGGAAATGTTCATCAAAAGCCTGGCCAACGTCCATGCGCCGGATGGCTTTACGGACGAGGTGTTAAACCGGCTGCCGAAAGCGGCGAAAAAAGCCCGGCTCAGGCATTGGTTCAGCCATCATCCATTTCTCACCGCCGCCGCCATCTTTTTGCTGTTGATGTCCGGCAGCACCTTCTCGGCGTGGACGGACAATCATGAGGATTTTTCCGTGACGAAACAGCCCGATTTGATCATAAAAAACGATACCGCCATCGTGCCGGAAGGAAAAACCATCAACGGGGACATCGTGGTGAGAAACGGAAGCATCCGGATTGAAGGAAAGGTGGATGGCGACGTAACGGTCATCAACGGCGAAAAATACATCGCCTCCGCAGGGGAAGTCACGGGGGATATTCAGGAAATCAACCAATTGTTTGAATGGATCTGGTTTGACATCAAGAACAAAGTGAGCCAATGGATAAAAATCTTCGATGGAAAGTCGGAAGAGGAAAAGGACTTCCAATGACGCTTTTCATTTTTTGTGACGCTTGGAGTAAAATAGAATTGTCCAAGCGTTCTTCTTTTTTCCAGCCCGAACGGCCTTATGAAAGCCTTGCTTTTATGATATAATGGAAACCAATATGATTGCTTCCTGCTATTATGGGAAGCAGTATGATTTCATCCTGCTATCATGAGAAACCGATATGATTTCTTCCTGCAATAGGCAGGAAGCCCGGCCTATCCATACGTATCGGCATACAGCGGTTATTGGAGGATCCACGATGTCTCTGTCAAATTTTTTTTCGCATTCCACCATCTTCGAATACATATCCAGCATCATTGATATATTGGTTGTCTGGTATTTTATATATAAAATTTTTATGGTCGTCCGCGGAACAAAGGCCGTCCAGCTGATCAACGGCATTTTTGTCATCCTCATTTTGAAGGGGGTCAGCGAATTTCTCGGTCTGCACACGCTGCTTTGGCTGATCGACCAGGTCATCGATTACGGATTGTTGGCGATCATCATCATTTTCCAGCCTGAACTGAGGCGGGCGCTGGAGCAGATCGGGAGGGGGAAGATCTTCACCCGCGTGCGCCAAAAGGCGGAGGAACAACAGGAAAAAATGGTCGAGGCCATCGTCAAGGCCAGCGAATACATGGCGAAACGGCGGATCGGCGCCCTGATCTCCATCGAACAGGAAACCGGCCTGACCGATTATATTGAAACCGGGATCCCTTTAAACTCCCAAGTTTCATCGGAATTGCTGATCAATATCTTCATCCCGAACACGCCGCTGCATGACGGGGCGGTCATCATCAGCAACAACAAGATCGCCGCCGCGGCCTGTTATTTGCCGCTGTCGGAAAGCCCCTTTTTGTCGAAGGAGCTGGGGACAAGGCACCGGGCGGCCCTCGGCATCAGCGAAGTCACCGACAGCATCACCATCGTCGTCTCCGAGGAAACCGGAAAGATTTCCCTGGCGAAAAACGGCGAACTGCATCGGGATCTATCCTTGGACGCACTCCGTGAAATGTTGAGGAATAAACTGAATAAAGATGTGGAACCCCAAGCGACGCCAACTATTTGGAGCAAGTGGGTGAAGAAAAATGGATAAAATATTGGGAAGGCTGATGGAAAGCAAATGGTTCATCCGGATCTTCGCTTTGGTGATCGCAATCCTGCTCTATTTGTCCGTATCCGTGGATCAAAGGGGGTCCAATTACAGCGCCGGCAGCAACAATTTCTCGACGACGGTCGAGGATGTGCCGGTGGAGGCGTATTATGACCAAGAGAATTTCGTCGTGACGGGCCTGCCGGAAACGGCGGACGTTCATCTGGAAGGGAATTCCAGCATCGTGCAAATCACGAAAAGTCTGCGGGATTTCACCGTCTATGTGGATTTGACCAACGCACCGATCGGCATTCAAAAAGCGGAACTGAAAGTGAAAAACATCTCGGATAAGTTAAAAGTGCGAATCGATCCCGCCGTGGTCACCGTCAATGTCCAGGAAAAGGTGACAAAAGAATTTTCCGTGGAACCGGAATTCAACAAAAATGCCCTGGAGGAAGGATATACGGCGGAAGAACCGCTGGTCGAACCGGGGAAAGTCAGCGTTACGGGCGGAAAGGACGTCATTGACCAAATCGCCTACGTCCGGGCGGTCGTCAATGCCGACGCTCCGGTGAACGAAACATTTACCCGGAAGGCGGACGTCCTGGTGCTGGACAAAAACATGAACAAACTGGACGTGATCGTGGAGCCGAACCAGGTTTCCGTCACCGTTCCCGTCGCCAGCCCCTCAAAGACCGTCCCGGTCGTCATCAAGCAGACCGGTTCGCCGAAAGAAGGAATTATAATAAAAAGCATCGAACCATCTATAAGGGAAGTCATCCTGTTCGGAAAGAAGAAGGTGTTGGATGAAACGCCAAGCATTGAAATCCCGATTGATGTGAGCAATATTGAACGGGATACCAAGATCAACATTCCCATCAAACTGAGGGAGGGGATTACGGCGGCATCGCCGGAAACAATCACCGTCCATATATCCGTTGAAAAAGAGGAAAAAAAGGAAATCTCCAATATACCGATCCGTTATAACGGGCTGGCAAAGGGTTACGGGCTGTCTTTCGTTCAGCCGGTCGGCGGGGAGACATCCCTCACGGTCAAGGGTCCCGCCCATGTTTTGAAAGATCTCCAGGCGGATGATTTTGAATTGTTCATCGATGTGAACGGTTTGACGGAAGGCAGGCATGAAGTCGACATCCAGGTGGAAGGGCCTGAGGATGTGAAATGGGAGCTCGTTTTGAAGACGGCCATCATCCAAATCGCGAAAACATGAGATGGAAGCGAAAACCGGATAAGCTTTTGAAGCATTTCAACAATGGCATGGAAAAGGAGAGAAACTGAATGGGTAAGTATTTTGGTACAGACGGAGTTCGCGGAGTCGCCAACAAAGATTTGACGCCGGAATTGGCATTTCGTTTGGGCCGGTTCGGAGGGTACGTCTTAACGAAAAACAAAAAAAGGCCGAAGGTTTTGATCGGCAGGGATACGAGAATTTCCGGGCTCATGCTGGAAGGGGCCCTCGTTTCCGGCCTGTTGTCCATCGGCGCGGAAGTGATGCGCCTGGGCGTAATCACCACTCCGGGGGTGGCCTATTTGACCAAAGCGCTGGGGGCGGAAGCGGGGATCATGATTTCCGCCTCCCACAATCCGGTGGAAGACAACGGCATCAAATTTTTCGGTCCGGACGGATTCAAGCTTTCCGACGAGCAGGAAAATGAAATCGAGGAGCTGCTCGAAAGAGGGGAAGACAATCTGCCCCGCCCGATCGGGAAGGATCTCGGACAAGTGATCGATTACTTCGAAGGCGGGCAAAAATATATCCAATACTTAAAACAGACGGTGGATGACGACTTCTCCGGCTTACATATCGCCTTGGATTGCGCAAACGGCGCGACCTATTCCTTGGCCAACTATTTGTTCGCCGATCTGGACGCGGATCTTTCCACGATGGCCGCATCCCCCGACGGCCTGAACATCAACGACGGGGTCGGTTCCACCCATCCGGAAGCGTTGGCGGAATTTGTCCTGGAAAAGGGAGCCGATTGCGGCCTCGCCTTCGACGGCGACGGCGACCGGGTGATCGCCGTCGATGAAAACGGGGAAATCGTGGACGGCGACCAAATCATGTATATTTGCGGAAAATATTTGAAGCAGCAAGGCCGGCTGAAAAACCATACGATCGTGTCCACGGTCATGAGCAACCTCGGATTTTATAAGGCGTTGGAACGGGAAGGGATCGTCAGTGTCCGCACGCCGGTCGGCGACCGGTACGTGGCCGAAGAGATGCGGAAGAACGGATACAATCTCGGGGGCGAGCAATCCGGCCACATCATCTTCTTCGACTACAACACGACCGGCGACGGCATGCTGACCGGCCTGCAGCTGGTCAACATCATGAAACAGACGAAAAAGCCTTTGTCCGAATTGGCGAAGGAAGTGAAAAAATATCCGCAAAAACTGGTCAACGTAAAGGTCACGGATAAAAATAAGATCATGGAAAACGAACGGGTCAAACAAGTCATCCGGGAAGTGGAACAAGAGATGGGAACAGACGGCCGGGTATTGGTCCGGCCCTCCGGCACGGAACCCCTGATCCGGGTGATGGTCGAAGCCAGCACGAATGAAGCGTGCGAAAAATTTGTCAACCGCATCGTTCAAGTTGTCGAAGAAGAAGCGGGAGCGAACGAATAAAAGGGACGGGAAGCCGCCTGAAGGGCCCTTCGGGAAAGCAGGGCCTTTCAGGCCGTTTTTTTATATATCGGCAACCTTTTTCCGGTTTAAATATCGATGCGGGTCCGCAGGAAAATTTTCCTGCGGCGGCGGGGGCTGCGCCGGCCGAATCCTGCGGGGGTGAAAAGATGCCCTGCGGAAGAGAAGGGTTATATACGAGTTCATGTAGACGTGGGGTGCACTTTGCTTGACCGCGTTCAAAGCGATTCTCAGTTGTATACGAATTCATGTAGACGTGGGTGCGAGGTGACCCTGCGGAAGAGAAGCCCTGTAGGGACGGGGCCGTACCGGCCGGTTTGGCGGGGTTGTCCTGCGATGACGGGGGCCGTGCGTCCTGCTCCTTGTTGGAATGAAGAAAATTTTATCGGTGATGGGTGTCGTTCCCGTCCCCTTCTGGAAGAAAGAGGATGTTTTGTGGCGATGGCCGCCCCGGTCCCCGTCCTTTTGGACGTTTCGAAACTCCCGGTTTTCCGCGCTTTCTTTCCGCTTTCGCTTTCGATTTTTTTTGCAGGACCGGCCGTTCCCCCTGACCCCTTCCCCGCAAAAGAATATACTAATTAAAAGCGGTTTTTTCCCTTTTTAAACGGAATTTTGGGAGAAAAACAATCCGGCTCCAACGAAAAAAGGCGGGGGCTTTATTGCCACGAATGTGAAAATTTTTGGAGAAAACAATCCGGCCCCAACTCCGCCGTGAAAGATCGGCATCCGCGCCGGAAAAATGGGACGGAACCTACACAGGCATTTTGGAAAGCATGGACAGCGGCGAAAAGGGAAGGGAGCCCGCGGGCGAAATGGGCGAAGCCAATTTCCCGATCATGGGGCGGACGCAAGGCCGGCTGCGGCCGTCATTCATCCGGAAAACCAGGCTTTTCCGGCCAATGCAGGAACCTCGCCACAGCCCCCCTTATCCGCAACAAAAGGCTGACGGCCGCGGATTGGGGCGCCGCCCTATTGACGGGGGAAAAACAACTGTTATAAGATTAACTTGCTTTTAATTTTTTCCGGAAAGGAGGGCAGTTTTTCATTTTTTTCAAGCGCCAGAACTAGGCCCTGGGACGTGCGGGGGCTTAGTTGACGAGGTGGAGGTTTATCGAGGTGTTCGGCGGGTGCCTCCCGGCTGCGCGCACACGCAGTCGAGAGCCATCTTCCCAAAACATTAAGGCGACTTAATGGACAAAGGAAGATGGAAGGTGTGCGAACGAAAACACCATACGGAGATAAGGGGGCAAGATTGCTCCCTTAACGGCTTCTTGTCCCCCTTATGACAAGGAGGAAAGAAGTATGTGCGGAATCGTCGGTTACATCGGAACGGATGATTCGAAAGAAATTTTGCTGTACGGCTTGGAGAAGCTCGAATACCGGGGCTATGACTCGGCGGGGATCGCCCTGTTAAATCAGGAAGGCATCCATATTTTCAAAGAAAAGGGGCGGATTCAAGATCTCCGCCGGGTGGTCGACCCCGCCATCCAGGCCGGCGTCGGAATCGGGCATACCCGGTGGGCGACCCATGGAAAACCGAGCAAAACGAACGCCCATCCCCATCAAAGCGCTTCCGGGAGATTCGTCATCGTCCATAACGGGGTGATCGAAAACTACGAGCAGTTAAAGAACGAATATTTGGCGGATGTGCCGTTACAAAGTGACACGGATACGGAAGTGGTCGTGCAGCTCATCGAACGTTTCGCCAATGAGGGGCTTCCGGCATTTGACGCTTTCCGCCGGACGTTGAAGCTGTTGAAAGGTTCCTACGCCTTTGCCTTACTGGATAAGGAAGACAAGGGGACCATTTACGTGGCCAAAAATAAAAGCCCGCTCCTTGTCGGACTGGGCGACGGCTTCAAGGTGGTCGCTTCGGACGCGATGGCCATGCTGCGGCTGACGAACCAATTTGTGGAGCTGATGGATCAAGAAACGGTCATCGTGCGGAAAGATCACATCGAAATTTACGCGTTGGACGGGACGAAAATCGAGCGGAAACCGTTTACGGTCCAGCTGGATGCCGCCGATATCGAAAAGGGGACGTATCCGCATTATATGTTAAAAGAAATTGAGGAACAGCCTTTGGTCATCCGCAAAATCATCCAAGCATACCGGAACGAACGGGGGGAACTGGCCGTCGATCCGGAAATCCGGCGGGCGCTCCATGAGGCGGACCGGATCTATATCATCGCCTGCGGCACGAGTTACCACGCCGGATTGGTCGGAAAGCACTATTTGGAAAAGCTGGCGAAAATTCCGGCCGAAGTCCATCTGTCCAGCGAATTCGCTTATCAAATGCCGCTCATTTCCGAGAAACCCTTGTTCATCTTTATTTCCCAAAGCGGGGAAACCGCGGACAGCCGCGCCGTCCTGGTGAAAGTGAAAGAGCTCGGCTACCCGGCGCTGACGATCACCAACGTGCCCGGCTCCACCCTGTCCCGGGAAGCGGACTATACCCTGCTTTTGCATGCCGGACCGGAGATCGCCGTCGCTTCGACCAAGGCATATACCGCCCAGCTGGCCGTTCTCGCCGTGCTCGCTGAAGTGATCGCCAAAAGCCGTTCGCGGCAAAGCGGCGTGGATATGGCCCGGGAACTGGGCATCGTGGCCAACGCGATGGAAACGGTATGCGGAAGCAAGGACGAATTTGAACAGATCGCCCGCGAGTATTTGGATTCCGCCCAGAACGCCTTCTTCATCGGGCGCACCTTGGACTATGCCGTTTGCCTGGAAGGCGCGCTGAAGCTGAAAGAAATCTCTTATATTCACGCGGAAGGCTTTGCCGCCGGCGAACTGAAGCACGGCCCGATCGCTTTGATCGAGGACGGCACGCCGGTTTTCGCCCTGGCCACCCAGGCCCGCGTCAATTTGAACATCCGCGGCAACGTCAAAGAGGTCGTCGCCCGGGGCGCAAATCCGTGCATCATCTCTATGGACGGCCTGGCCCAAGACGGGGACCGGTTCGTCCTGCCCGACGTCCATCCGTTACTGACACCTCTTATCTCTGTCATTCCTTTGCAATACATCGCCTACTACGCCGCCCTGCACCGCGGCTGCGACGTGGATAAACCGCGCAACCTGGCCAAATCGGTGACGGTGGAGTAGGGGGAGGAAAAAATTTATAATGTTGTAGACAGCAAATAAATCCCGTCCTGGGAAAATAAAAACTGTCCAGGGACAATAAAAAATGTCCAAGAAGCCGAGCGTGGTAGGGGTTTGCCCTGATCCATGCTGGGCTTCTTTTTTTGTTGATAGCTATACAGGGGAGAGTGGGATAGGAACGGGAGCTGATATATCAAGCAGTTTCCCAATATCCCCCCTCCCGCTATGATCCGATTAAGCTTCTCCAACGAATCACCCAAATGATTTCCCTGGACATTTCCCAACGTTCCGTTATCGTGCCCCCTTTCAACTTTTTTCCTAATTTCTCCCAAAACGACGGACACTTTTCATTTTCCTGGTATTTTGTTCCAACTAGTTCCTCAAATCCCGAAAATCCTTGTGCGGCAAGGGATTGGAGGCTTTGGTGGGCTAAAGTGGGATGGACATGAATGATTTTCTCTTGACATAGTAGGGAAATTAAAATGGATTGCTCATGTTCGTTTGATTTTATTGCTTGGAGGGGGCAGTCGATAGGGAGGATTTTAGATGAATGTCCATAATAAAGCATGGTTATAAAAATGTGATACAATGTCCTGTAAGGAAGAAGAAACAAATTACTGGTTCTAAACTGTCCAATAAATATGAGATGCAACTGATGCTTAAAAAATTAGGGAGGATATAGCATGCCCAAACATCAGATTTATACAATGAGTGTCGCAAAAGTCTATCCCCATTATATTACGAAAGCAGAGAAAAAAGGCCGTACAAAATCGGAAGTTGATGAAATCATCCGTTGGTTGACTGGGTACAGTCAGGAAGAGCTTGAATCACATCTGGAAAAACAGACCGACTTTGAGACCTTCTTTGCGGAAGCTCCCCGATTGAATCCTGCACGGACTTTGATCAAAGGCGTAGTTTGCGGCGTTCGAGTGGAAGATATCGAAGAACCGACAATGCGGGAAATTCGCTATTTGGATAAGCTGATTGATAAGTTAGCTAGGGGAAAAGCGATGGAGAAAATTTTGCGGAAATCATAAGGTGCCCTAAGATTTTATGCAATGATCAACACTGGAAATTTATCATCATCTTCTTGGCGTTAGGGATTATTGCAATGTGTTGCACGCTTATCCAACCACCTTTTATCCCAATCATCCACCCTTATGCCGCAGGAGCCGTCGGTATCATACTGTTGCTCAAGGGAATGTTGAAGTTTATCTGTGGCAGGGATTGAGAAAAATCAGGAGGGGACTTCTATGTTTTTGTTTCCAGAGCACCAGGAGAGGTACGAGTAATTCGAGTCAAAGAGATTTGACCTTTGAGCTCCTGTTAACCGAGTTGACCCACTATGCCGCTGGAGAACAAAGTTCGGAACAAGGGAAATCTCAGAACGTGTCCATTGGATTGGGAGTGCAAGAATTGGACTCTGCCTTCGACATACTGAAATCCCCGGACATTTTTCTTCAAAAAACGGCGACCTGTATCAACGGACCGAACTGACGGCAAAACAAGTGCAACGCTTTGCGGCTCTAGGGCTGGAGCATCTTCCGAAGATTCTAGGCATCCATCCTTGCACCTAGATACACGCCCGAAGTATGCCCGATCGCCTCTCAGCCCTTTTGTATCAAAGGCTTGTCTCAAAAGCTGGAAGGTGATTTGTTTGCCTGGTGAATGTTGAACTCGGGTTCACGAATATTAATCCATTAACCATTCGACTCATACTCATTATTAGACAAAATTGACATAAAAATTTCTTTCTGTTTTAGTACAATAGAATTACAAAGATATTTCCTTAAGGAGCAGGTATGAATGGGACCTAAAGGGATTATAGACAATAAGCAAAGTGGTTTAGTGGGGGATGTTTTAAAAGAATATATCACTAAAGGAAGTAAGCTGTCGATTGCCGCGGCCCATTTGACATTATATGCGTTTGTGGAGCTGAAAAAAGAGCTATCACAACTCGATGAATTCCGTTTCATTTTTACAGAACCTGCTTTTGTGCGCGGAGACCGTGCGTTAAAAGGACTAATCGAGAAAAATGAAGCGGCACTTTATGGAGTGGAAGAAGAACGAAAATATAAAGTAGAGTTGAATCAAGCATACATAGCAAAAGAATTAGCAAAATGGCTGAAACGAAAAGCACAAATAAAATCGGTCACCAATCAGCGCATTCAAGGCGGTTTGTATCATGTCAAAAACAATGATGGAACGCAAATCGGCTTAATCGGCGGTGCGCCGTTTTCAAGCCCTGGGCTAGGCTACAGCAACTCTTCTAATATTTACATTAACCATATTGTTGACGATGAGAATTCAAATACTCAACTGCTTCGTCAGTTTGACGCCATTTGGCAAGACGAGCAGGCGCTGCAAGATGTGAAAGACGAGATATTGCGGCGCTTAGAATTGATGTACAGAGAAAATTCGCCGGAGTTCATTTACTTTGTCACACTTTACAATCTATTTAAAGGCTTCTTGGAAGACTCGAAAAATTATAAATCGCTGCATACAAGAACAGGATTTGAAAATTCGGTCATCTGGAACAAACTTTACGATTTTCAGCGCGATGGAGTAATTGGTGCCATCAATAAAATTGAAACGTATGGGGGATGCATTATCGCCGACAGCGTCGGACTTGGAAAAACGTTTGAGGCATTGGCGGTGATTAAATATTACGAACTGCGCAATCATCGCGTTCTCGTGCTGGCGCCAAAAAAATTAAGAGAAAACTGGGCTATTTACCGTTTAAACGATAAGCGCAACATTTTGGCGGAAGACCGCTTTTCCTATGACTTGCTCAACCACACCGATTTATCGCGCGAACGCGGATATAGCGGGGATATTAATTTGGAGCATGTGAACTGGGGAAATTATGACCTGGTCGTCATCGATGAATCACACAACTTCCGCAATAATGATCCGCGCAACGACCGGGTGACGAGATATTCCCGCTTGATGAATGACATTATAAAAGCGGGGGTAAAAACGAAAGTTTTGATGCTTTCTGCAACCCCCGTCAATAACAAGCTCGATGACTTAAAGAACCAGATTGCCTTCATTACGGAAGGAAATGACAAGGCACTGGCGGAAACGGCGAACATCAAAAGCATCAGCCAAACGATCCGCCGCGCGCAGTCGCAGTTCAACAAATGGAGCAGTCTTCCCGAAGAAGAGCGAACCACTGAGCGTTTGCTGGATATGTTAAACTGGGATTATTTCACTTTGCTTGACTCATTAACAATTGCCCGTTCGCGCCGCCATATCGAAAAATATTACAATGTGAACGCGATCGGCCCGTTTCCGATCCGCCTGAAACCGATCAATATTAAAGAAACGATTGACGCCAAAGATGAATTTCCGCCGCTGGAGAAGATCAATAATGAAATTTTGCGGTTGCGATTGGCGGTTTATTCGCCGATGCAATATATTTTGCCGCATAAGAAAGCCATTTATAGCGAAAAGTACGATACGAAAGTGGCAAACGGAAGAATTTTTAAACAAACCGACCGGGAAAATAACCTTGTCTATTTAATGAAATCCAACTTGTTGAAACGATTGGAAAGCAGCATTCATTCCTTTTCTTTAACATTGGAAAACATCATTCATCGGATCGATTCGCACATTCAAAAAATCGATCATTATGACCCGAAAAACGAAACGATCGGGGATATTAACGATATTGACTTCGAAGATCCTGACTTGGAAGATGCGCTAATCGGTTCGAAAGTGAAAATTTTCATCAAAGATATGGACTTAATCCGCTGGAAGCAAGATTTATTATATGACCGCGAAATTTTGGTGAAGCTGCTTGCTCAAGCGAGAAAAATAACACCGGAGCGCGATAAAAAATTATTGGCATTGAAAAAAGTCATTCAAAACAAAATTGAGAATCCAATTAATGTTCAAAACAAGAAATTGCTGATTTTTACCGCGTTTGAGGATACGGCAAATTATTTATATGAAAACTTGCATGAATGGATTTATCGCCGTTTTGGTTTACACACTGCTGTTGTAACTGGTTCTGATCATCCAAAGACAACATTAAAAATGAAAAAAGTCGATTTTAATAATGTTTTAATGAACTTTTCACCTATTTCGAAAGAGCGGGCAAAGGTGATGCCCGAGATGAAAGAGGAGATTGACATACTGATCGCTACCGACTGTATTTCGGAAGGGCAAAACTTGCAAGACTGCGACTACCTTGTCAACTATGATATTCATTGGAATCCGGTTCGCATTATTCAGCGTTTTGGCCGTATCGACCGGATCGGCAGCAAAAACGAACGGATTCAGTTGGTCAACTTTTGGCCTTCACTGGAACTCGATGAATATATAGATCTCGTCAACCGGGTAAAAAACCGAATGACCATTCTTGATATTTCTGCCACCGGGGAAGAAAACGTCATTGCCGACAACAGCAATGAAATGAAGGATTTGGAATACCGCCGCAAACAGCTCGAAAAACTGCAAAACGAAGTTATAGATTTGGAGGATATTTCCGGGAATATTTCTTTAACCGATTTTACGCTTGACGACTTCCGCATGGATCTTTTCCATTTCATGAAGGAAAATAAAGAAGCGGTGGAAAAAGCGCCGTTAGGGCTTTTTAGCATTACCGTGAATAAAAACGAAAAACTTAAAGACGAAATTCAGCCGGGGGTTATTTTCTGTCTGAAACAAATCGACCCCGTTGCATCATCGAACGAGCAAAACGCGCTTCATCCCTATTACTTGGTATATGTGCGGAAAGACGGTACGGTGTTGTATAACCACGGTCATGTAAAGAAAATTTTGGATTTATACCGTTCGCTATGCAACGGGAAAAAAGAAGTGGAGCGGGATTTATACGAAACGTTTTACCAAGAGACGAAAAACGGAAAAGACATGGGACGATATAAATCACTGCTGGAAAAGGCGGTGGAAGATATCGTCGGCAAAATCGATCAGCAAATTACGTTGAACATATTTAACCTCGGAAACTTGGACAGCTTAGTGACGAACATGAATACGAGTTTGCAAGACTTTGAGATTATCTCGTATTTGATCATTAAAGGGTGAAAGCGGTGGCTGGATCCATATTTTATGCTAGACTAGGGCTGGACGATAAAGTCCGCCCTTTACATAAGAAGTTGGATAAAAAAATGTTTTACGATTTCGCCGATTTAACGAAAAAGGAAAAAGACTATATTACGAAATACATCGATCGGATCGAGCTAACGTATGTACTGACTCCGAGTGTGATTAATATCCAGCCATTTATTAATGAAGATTATTATTATGAAGGCGTTATGTTTATAACGATTCGATTAAGGCAGGAAACGAAAGAAGCCCACCTTTCTGTCATTGGAGAGATTATTCAAGGGGCGTTGCCAAACCCGGTCGTCATGGTATTTGAAAAAGAAGGAAACGTTCAGGTCGGTACGTGTTTAAAGCGGTTAAACAAAATTGATAAAACGCAAGTCGTTTTGGAGGAATTTGCGTATACTCCTTGGTTTTCACCCGACAGTGACGATGAAACGGTCCGGCAATTTATCGATGCGGTTCACATAACGGCGTTGTCTTTTTCCCACTTCTTCCGGTTTTATCAAGACATTCATTTCGCGGTACAGGCGTTTCAGCACGCGAAAGCGGTCGGCGCGTTTTACATCGCTGCCGACGAAGAATCGCGTCAACTGATTGCGCAAATTGAACAGGCGGAAGCGGAAATTGAGAAATGGAAAAACAAAATAAAAAATGAAACACAGTTTAACCGGAAAGTGGAGTATAACATGAAAATCCAACAGCTAACGAAGCAAATCGAGCAGTGGAAACAACAATTGCGCTGAAAGGGGAAGCACGATGGAAAAACTGGATGGAAAATCGATGGATATTGTAAAAGCGAACATCGAGGCGTTAAAGCAACTATTCCCGGAAGTGGTCACCGAAGGAAAAATCGATTTTGAAAAACTAAAACTGATTCTTGGCGAAGAGATCGAAGCACGCAATGAAAAATATGAATTCACATGGCATGGCAAAACACAGGCAATGAAACTCGCGCAAACGCCGTCCACTGGCACGCTGAGACCGGACAAAGCATCCAGCAAAAACTGGGATACAACGGAAAACCTTTATATTGAAGGCGACAACCTCGAAGTATTGAAGCTGTTGCAAAAATCGTATTTCGGAAAAATAAAAATGATCTATATCGATCCGCCGTATAATACAGGGAAGGATTTTGTGTACAAAGATGATTTTCGCGATAATATCAAAAATTACAAAGAAATCACGCAGCAGACGACAAAAGCGAATACGGAAACAAGCGGACGGTATCATACCGATTGGTTGAATATGATGTATCCGAGATTGAAATTAGCAAGGAATTTATTAACAGATGACGGGGTAATTTTTATTAGTATCGATGATACGGAAGTAGCAAACTTAAGGAAAATACTTGATGAAATTTTTGGCGAAAATAACTTTATTGCGTCAATTACTCGTAATACAAATAGTTCTAAAAATCAATCTTTATTTGTTTCTGTTAGTCATGATTATTGTTTAATTTATGCAAGAGATATTTCTGTATTATCCACTAAGCATGCTGAAAATAAATGGTCGGTTCCTAAAAATAATATAGAAGAGTATAAACGTAAAATCGAAGAGTTGAAAAATCTGGGGTTAAGTAATGAGCAAATAACTGAAGAATTAAAACAATTAACTAAATATCCAAGGTTTATAGATTTTGTTAATTACTGGTATGTTGATGAGAGAGGTGTATATCGTAAAGATAATTTAGGAGGGGTAAAGAATGGAAATATGACCCCAATTATTAATCCTTTAACTGGAAAAGAAGATCCTGTGCCACCCGGAGGATTTAGATATAGTCCTGAAAAATTGAATGAACTAATTAAAGAAAATAGAATACATTTTCACACAGATGGTAGCCTACCAACGATAAAAAGATATTTAGATGAAAATCTCACACAAAGACCTAAATCAATCATGTCCGATGATCAAAGACCAGATAATGCATTACTAAAAGAATTTAATACGCCATTTGATAATCCTAAACAGCTAGCATTTATGAAAAGAATATTAAGTGTGGGTGATAAGGATTCGATTATTTTAGACTTTTTCTCCGGCTCTGCAACTACCGCTCACGCAGTAATGCAATTAAATGCAGAAGACGGCGGAAATCGCAAGTTTATTATGGTGCAGCTGCCTGAGAAAACGGATGAAAAATCGGAGGCGTACAAAGCGGGGTATAAAAATATTTGTGAAATCGGCAAAGAACGCATCCGACGCGCGGGCGAGAAAATCGTTGAGGAAACCGGAAAAACGGATTTAGATATCGGTTTTAAAGTGTTTAAGCTCGATTCTTCGAACGTGAAAACGTGGGATCCTGATTTCGACAACTTGGAACAAACCCTTTTCGATTTGCAGGATAACATTAAAGAAGATCGCACAAAAGAAGATTTGTTGTATGAAATTTTATTAAAAATCGGTCTGCCGCTCACCATACCGATTGAAGAAATTGATTATAACGGAAAAACGATTTACAATGTAGCTTTTGGTTCGGTGTTAGTATGTTTAGAAGACGACATCGATTTGGATATTGTTCAGGAAATGTTGAAATATCAATCCGAGCATATGCCGCCAAAAGTTATTTTTAAAGAATCCGGATTTGTAAGCGACGCCGTGAAAACGAACGTGCTGCAAACATTGAAAAAAAACGGAATCACCGATGTTAGGAGTGTGTAACCGGTGAAGCTGAAGTTTATCGCTGATTTAGACTATCAACGGCGCGCGATTGATTCCGTTGTACAAATATTTAAGGGTCAAAAGATGAAGCAGTCCAATTTTACCGTTTACTATGGGACCCAAGAAGAAGCTGGCATGATCCAAACCGCTTTAGGTGTAGGGAATCGTTTAGACCTTACCCATGAAGAAATTTTAAAAAACGTGCGGGAAATTCAAATGAAAAATGGTCTGCCTCCCAGCGAGCAGCTTGATGGCATGAATTTTACCGTTGAAATGGAGACAGGGACGGGGAAGACCTACGTCTATTTGCGGACGATTTACGAATTGCATAAACATTATGGTTTTACGAAATTTGTGATTGTCGTTCCGTCCGTGGCCATTCGCGAAGGGGTATACAAGTCGCTGCAAATTACGAAGGAACATTTTAATGAACTGTATGACCATACGCCAGTAGAATACTTTATTTACGATTCGCAAAAACTCGATCAAGTCCGTAACTTTGCGACAGCGACAACGATTCAAATCATGATCATTAATATCGACGCGTTCCGTAAAAGCTTTGAAGATCCGGAAAAAGAAGATAAAGCGAACGTCATCCACCGTCCGAACGACCGCTTGAACGGCTATCGTCCGATCGAATTTATACAGCAAACAAACCCGATTGTTATTATCGACGAGCCTCAAAGCGTGGATACGACGCCGAAATCAAAAGAAGCGATCGCCTCGCTCCATCCGCTTTGTACCCTGCGCTACTCGGCGACGCATGTGGAAAAATATAACATGGTATATCGCCTCGATGCAGTCGACGCGTATAATCAAAAACTCGTCAAAAAAATCGAAGTGATGTCCGTCCGTTCCGAGCCATCCTTTAATGTTCCGTACATAAAACTAATCGAGGTAAAAGAAAGAAAAGCAAAGATCGAACTGGATGTCGAATCACGCGGAAAGGTGAGACGAACGACAAAAACGGTGAAATACGGAGATGATTTATATGATATTTCCGGGGAACGCGAATTGTATCGCGGCTATATCGTCGAGCAAATCGATTGGACGGAAGGAAACGAAGCGGTCGAAATTAATGGCTACCGCTTGCAAATTGGAGAAGCGATCGGCGATTTGGACGACGATGCGATCAGACGGTATCAAATCCGCAAAACGATTGAAGAGCATTTGAACAAAGAGCTGCAGCTTCGCCGCCGCGGCATTAAAGTCTTAAGCCTCTTCTTTATCGATAAAGTCGCCCATTATCGCGATTATGATCAAGACGGCAATCCAATCAAAGGAAAATATGCGGTGATGTTTGAGGAAGAATATAAGAATTTGATCCAAAAACCGAAATACCGTTCGCTCTGGGACGACCCAGGCATTGATCCGGACGTGGAAAAAGCGCACAACGGGTATTTCGCGCAAGATAAAAAAGGGCGTCTGAAAGATACAAAAGGAAATACGGATGCAGACACCGATGTGTACAACCTTATTATGAAAGACAAAGAACGGCTGCTTAGCCTCAATGAGCCGCTTCGCTTTATTTTCTCCCATTCGGCGCTTCGCGAAGGATGGGATAACCCGAACGTTTTTCAAATTTGTACATTAAAAGATTCGTCTGGAACGTATGTGTCAAGACGCCAGGAAATCGGGCGTGGATTGCGTTTGGCTGTCAACCAAAACGGGGAGCGTGTGCAAGACTATCATATCAACACGCTAACAGTCATGGCGAACGAATCGTACGAAGAGTTTGTCGCTACGCTGCAAAAAGAAATCGAAGAAGAAACAGGCGTCAAATTCGGCAAAATCGAAAAACATATATTCGCCAAACTCGCTTATGTCGACGAGAAGACAGAAGAGCCTGTGCAAATGGGTTATGACTTATCGGTGAAATTATATGAAGAATTAAAGCAAAACGGCTATATCGACAAACATAGTATGGCTACCTTCGAATTAAAGGAAGCGATAGAAAAATACGATTTGCAATTAAGCTCGGAATTTCAGCCGTGGCTTCCGACTATCGTCAAAGAAATAAAACGCCACTTGCAAGCATTGCCGATCAAAGACGCGACCAAGAAGCAAAAAGTGAAATTAAATATGTCGGTATTCAATCAGGAAGAATTCAGACAGTTATGGGACAAAATCAAATATAAAACGGTCTATTCCGTCGATTTCGACAGCGAACAATTGATTCAAAAGTGCATCGAAAGCATTCAAACGATGCCGCGCATCGAGAAAATCCGCATTTTAAGCCGCAAGGAAAAAGTTGAAATCGACCGCGTGACAGGAGTACAAGCGCAAACAGTAAGCGAAAGCGTTGAAGACTATGTGACATTGCACCATACGCTTCCGGATGTCATTACCGAACTGCAAAACCGCACGAATTTAACGCGGAAGACGATCGTCCGTATTTTAACTGGCTGTAAGCGGCTTGAGGATTTCAAAAACAATCCGCAAAAATTTATCGAAGAAGTGACAAAGATCATTCAGCGCGAAATGAAACAGCTGTTAAAAGACGGTGTGAAATATTATAAAATCGGCGATGATGCGTATTATGCGGTGGAGCTATTCCAAAACGAAGAGTTGCTCGCATATTTGAATGATAACGCCATTCCGAGCGAGAAATCGCCGTTTGACCATATCGTCTATGATTCAGATGTCGAAGAACGTTTTGCCAAACGCTTTGAGAACGACGAAAAAGTAAAAGTATATGTGAAGTTGCCAAGCTGGTTTAAAATTGACACGCCGATCGGCTCCTACAATCCTGACTGGGCCCTTGTCGTTGAGAAAGACGGGGTAGAAAAGCTGTACTTCGTCCTTGAGACGAAGGGACAGGAATGGGAAGGAGCATTGCGCCCGGGCGAATCGGCAAAAATCGCCTTTGCCCGCAAACACTTTGAAGCAATTGGCACGGATATTGAATTTGTCGGTCCGGAAAATGATGTCGATGCGTTTATGCTGAGGGCCGTTAACCGGTAATCTTTTATATTATGACAGAAGCCGTATTGGCTTCTGTTTTTTATTTATGACATGGTTCGACAAGATTTGTTGTAAGAATTGATTATATGATAAAGATAAAGAATCCTTAGTATAACGAAAAATGCCATTTAATGATGAAGGAGTTAAGTCCATATAATTGTGTAAAAAGGAAATAGAAAAAGAGCAATGTTGCTTCCCCTTTGGTAGAATAAACGTGAACCAAAAACACTAAACATAAGGAGGAATGCAACCATGGCTCGATACCATATTACCGTAAATGATGAACTTTTGTGCGGGTTATTCACCATATTCACCAGAGATGAGGGATAAACAGCTCGGCTGTTATTGGAACAAGTGCTGACTAAATGGGAAGAAAAAGCGCCAAAAGTCATGATTCGAAGACGCCACGACGGTATTGGACTATTCGGATCGTTTTTCGGCGGCGCTTGCGCACAACCAACGGGTTGGAGCGGCTGAATGAAGAAATCCGCCGCAGAGAACGGGTGATCCGCATCTTTCCGAACCGGGAATCGGTGTATCGCCTCGTTGGCGCCGTGTTGATCGAGATCGACGAAAAATGGATGTCAGGGCGCAAATACTTGGATATGGCTGAATATTGGCGGTGGCGGAAAATGAAAGAGCAAGAAGCTCGATCGGTGTATCAGGAAGCTTCGGAGATGAAAAGAGTAGGATAACCCCTTCGCTGTGTCATGGAAAACGTGGAATACCGGATCGGAGCGAGGATATGCCGCGAAAGCTCCTTGACACGCCTGTTCCTTGACAACATGATCATTTGTCTGGGAAGGCGACCGTCAGGGAGACTTGCCGGACTTACCTACTATACGTCAAGCCTCAGGTCCATATTTCTATCAAAGGGGAATTTACACAATAATTTGGACTTGGCCCGCTCTCTGTCTAGCGAATTTAGGTCTTGGGAAAATCAAAAACTACTTTTTGCTGTTTCTTTTTATACAAAATCTCGGATTTAATCTAAAAAAAAATTAGTTCGTTCACGACAAAAGTTGCATAACTTCTGTATTTATTTTGTTTTAGTGACACGATTCGATAGAATTTTTGGCTAAATTTAGATATTATTATGGTGATAATAAAGGTATTGTAGAGGGAAAGTAGCTATCTGATTAGGAAAAGACTAGAGAACACTATGTACATAAAGGAGATATTGTAAAGTGAAAGAATTTTGTCATAGAGAGACGATAATCATATCTTGTGCTGATATTGTCGAAAAAGAAACTGTAGACAATGCAGAAGTTTACTATTTCAATGGTAAAAAATTAGATAAAACAGCTAATGGAAAAACAGAAGTAGAACTTGCGAAAGAAAAAATTGCTGAAATTGTTAATAATTTTTTGGGAAGGCAATACGAAAATACAATTGTTTTGACCGGAGCAGGAAGTTCAATATTAAGAGAAACTGATATTAATGAAGAAATAGATGAAGGAATTAATATATACAATCATTCGGGAAAAATTATGTCTGAATTAAAAAATGAAATTGAAAAACATCTTGAAGAAACCCCAGATGTGTTCAGTCTATATGAGTTAGCGGAAAGAGTAAAATATTTTCCAGAAGAGGGCTTTAATATAGAGGATTTGCTTACTAAAGTAGATATGGCAAAGGATTACGTAGATGAAAAAGAAAAATTCGAAAAAACTATTAAAGAAATTGAAAAAAAGATAAAGAATCTTTGTGATATTAAGTTATGCAAATATCATAAGCACGGAGAGTTTATTAATAAACTTGTGGCAAAGAGAAAGTCACATAATAGAGTTAAAATATTTACTACTAATTACGACACATTATTCGAACAAGCACTCCAAGAAGAAGGATATATAATAGTTGATGGCTTTTCGTATGAATTTCCAAGAAAGTTTAACTCTAGATACTTTGATTATGATTTTATTATTCGTGGTGACAATAAAATAATAGATGAGCCAGAGTATGTCGATAAAGTTGTGCATCTGCTGAAGATGCATGGTTCGATTGATTGGAGAAGATATAAAAATGGTGAAGTAATTAAATGCCACGATAAGGACACCAACTCATTAATGATTTACCCGAGAAGTGCCAAATTTGAGCTCTCCTATGAAAGTCCTTATTTCGATCTTTTTTCGAGATTTCAAGTGGAGTTAAGAAAAAAGAATACAATTCTTATTGTCATTGGCTTTAGCTTTGCCGATAAGCATATTAAATCAATTGTGAAAAATGCAATGCTTAATAATCCACATTTAAATATATTCATCGTATCTCCTAATATTGAAACAAAAGAATATGAAGACTTTGCAGACAGAGCTAAAAAATATGAAAATGTGATGTTACTTGGCTACACTTTTAATCAGTTTGTTGATATTTATCGAAAACAAGCCGCATACAGCGATGAATTATTTATGGATGTTGGTGATTCACATGAATAAAAATATATTTCAACAACAACTTTTTTTGGGATTTGTTAACAAAGTAACAACTGGAAGCGTTACTGTACATGTTCCTTCTTCGAAATATTTGAGCAAGTTTTATTATTATGGAGAAGAATTTCATGGTGGATTGATAAATAGCTTTGTTGTTATAGAAGGGGAAAATATAGGTTTTATTGGAAGAGTTATATCGGCCGAGTTACCTGAAAAAGAGAGATTAGATTTATCTACAGAGGCTTTAAAGGAAAAAGACTTTCATCCGCTATTAAAGGTTGAAATTCTGTCTATTTTTGATTATTTTGATGTATCATTTAGAAAATCAATAAGTGATTATCCAAATGTTGGGGCAAAAGTCTTTATCGCTAGGAAAGATATTATTGATAGGTACATTAAACAACTTGAAATTAAAGATAGTCACTTAAAAACAAGTAATTTTGCCCATCTTTTGAATAATAAAAAAATAACAGTAGATTTCTCCTTGCAAACTTTATTTAGTCGACACGCTGCCATTGTCGGTACAACTGGAAATGGAAAAAGCTATACAACATCCAAGTTGATCGAAAATTTATTAGCTAATAATCAAAAAGTGATACTAATAGATGCTACAGGAGAATATAGAGAACTGGCCGAATCATATGATACAATGGTCCAAATAATTAACTTAGGTACAGCACACCATATTGACTATCGGAAGCTTACAATTGATGATTTGTTTTATCTAGTGAAGCCTTCTATGAATTCCCAAGCTCCCAAATTGAGAGAGGCGATAAAATCTCTGAAGTTGCTAGAATATGCGGCGGATGAATTAGCTGTTTATATTGAAGAGCCAAATGGATATAAAATTTTAAGCAAAAAGGGAAAAAATAAAGAACCTTTTTTAAGTATTTTACACTCAAACATTGATGAAGTATCTGCAGATGATTTAAATTTTGATATTCGAGGTTTAGCTATTCAAGTAGAAAATGAATGTATTCAGGAAGGATCGAATGATAAATTCGGAAAAACTGATGAGAGAAGCTTAGGTTTTTGTACGACTATGATTACCAGAATAAATCTATTGCTAACAGAAAATAATTTTAACTGTATTTTTAACTTTAATAGGAAAAACACTACAGTAGATGCATATGAATTACTTGAAAATTTTGTCAATAAAAATAACAAAAAATTATTTTATATGAATCTCAGTAATCTTCCATTTTCATTTGATATTCGTGAAGTAGTGGCTAACTCTATTGGTAAAAAGATGCTTCATTTTGCACGTCAAGGAAAGTTCAAAAAGTATCCAGTTGTAATGGTTATTGATGAGGCACATCAGTTTTTAAATAAGACAGTAAGTAACGACTTTGAATCGTTTAAGCTAGAAGCTTTCGATCATATCGCAAAAGAAGGACGTAAATACGGACTGTTTTTGTGTATCACTACTCAACGTCCAAGAGATATACCAAGCGGCACTTTAAGTCAGGTTGGAACGTTTATCGTTCATCGATTAATTAATCAGAAGGATAAAGAAATAATTCTGAACGCACTGCCTACATCAAATAAAGATATTATTAATTATCTGTCCGAACTAGGTCAAGGAGAAGTTATAATATCAAGCACGGATATTAAAATACCTCTACTTTTAAAGGTTAACGAACCAATTATTTCACCAGATTCTGTTACTCCAGTGTTTAGGGAGTATGTGGAAGAAAATCAACATATAGAGTTAGAAAATGATGAGCGTCTATTAAAAATTTAATGTACAGGCATTACATAAGTGCACTATTGTCTCTTCCAGTGTGTCCAATGAAATGGATCTTTGTTGAGTTGGATTTAAGTCAATATTTTGGACACCAATAAGTGAAATTTAATTTTGATCTCATGCCATATTTTTCATGACATCGCTGGTCGCTTGACATGGAGCCTCTGCGGGCGTGGTGTTATGCGAAGGGCGA